>Ga0206957_1012_pt1 | contig 62585 bp, 56 predicted proteins | sample Alteio_BWOrgHeat_32_FD_152975 | JGI IMG/M metagenome (GOLD analysis project Ga0206957, IMG submission 152975) | Enriched cells from forest soil in Barre Woods Harvard Forest LTER site, Petersham, Massachusetts, United States -... | ecosystem: Environmental > Terrestrial > Soil > Temperate forest >...
GATTGATGCAGTTCCCCTGAAGGATTTTTCGCTTAATGGGAATAACGCTGTACAAACTTTACAAAATGCCAGGGCCAGAATATATGAAGAGTCGCAAGCGAGTAATAAAAATTTACCTGAGGCATTTTTCGATTCGTACAGGCAAATTGGAAAGATTAGACTTCCTCTAGAAACAGGGGGCCGCCCGGGAGAATTTTATAAAATATTCGACGATGGGCCAATAAGACCGAGCCAAAAAGGATTGGCGGTAGATGAGCTTGCTGCTTTGGAGGTGCTTGATGGGGTTTCGGGCATACCAAGGGTTTTAGGCTGGGGAAATTGGGAAAATCAAGGCAGACATGTATGGATATCATTGAAAGGAATTCCAGAAGCAGAGAGTATAAAAATTCTTTATCCAGGGACCGGCGCATATAGATCATCCCGTTTTTGGCAGGGATTAAGTTTTCACCAGCAACTTGAAAAATTGGCCCAAATAGCAGAAATTCTAAATGAGGTCCATAAGCGCGGCATGAGCCATAACGATGTGAAACCTTTGAATATCCTGATCAATGCCAAGGGCGAGATGATGCTCATCGACTTTGAAGCTACAGGGGCATTGGGACAAGTGGGCTCAACCTACAACACCATAGGCTACGCGGCACCAGAGACATTGAAGGTGGATCAATCGGATGTGTACAGTTTAGGTAAAACTATTATCGATCTTTTTCCAAGACTTCGTACAAATGTTGAAGTGGGAAGAAAATTAAAAGAATTTTGTAATTTTATGCTCCAGCAGGATCCTGAGGATAGGCCGTCTATGCAAGAAACGGTCGATACCTTAAGAGCCCTTGCCCAAGAAAAATTTTCTTTATCTGAAGTCGAAAAGATAAATCCCGATAGGGCCATGAGGGCTTCCTCAATTGTAGAATCAGCAGAAGACCAACAAGCCAGGAATGCCTTGGAAGAGTTCATGGCATTAAGGGTCAGTGATTATTCAGCAACTGATTCCCAGAGAGTCGCCCACAGAATCGTCGAACTACGTGAGAAATTTTCCCCGTGGGTATTGAAAAATTTAAAGACCCTTAAGAGGCCATTAAAGATCAAGGTAATTGCGCTTTATCAGTCGGGCGGTGGCCAATATGGAAAATTGGCCCTTGTGTTAAAAGGATTGCGGTCTATTGATCCGAATATTGAATTTAGAATTGGCGTCACGAATCAGATTGTCACCAAACTCTATGGGAATTTATCTAGAATCCCAAGAACCGCTATAAGACCAATAGCAAGTCCTGAAATGATGTTTTATCCTGCTGATATGGAAGTTGAGACCAACACGCCCAGACCGCCCACCAGCAATAGATCTTCCCATATCGATATACCTGTTCTTTATCATGGAATATCTGCTAGGGAAGGCCGTTTAAATGAAAATGATTTGGATGGCCCCTTGGGAAGCATGGCGTTAGATCCAGAACTCGGGAACATGAGGGCCAGGGAAGATGCGGATCAAAATGTTAAGGGGCGTATGGCCCGTCGACATTGGTGGCTCCTGAGAACCATGCCATTAAATTATCAATTTTTGATTAATTCTCCTAAAGGGATTTGGACCTTTGCCCATACAAACCGCTTGAGACTGGAGGTGGATAAAATATTGAAAAATCGGGACAAGAATTCTACCGATGAACTCTATATTTTTTCTACCTCAAGAGGGCTGAGGGATGTAAATGATATAGAACGGCAAGTCCCTATGGAAGAGTACCTTTTAAAGGGAATTACGGTGATTAAAGATGGCAGGAAACATCTGCCTCCCGCCGGTGTTCAACGGGTACCCATGACCATTGTTTTTCAGGATTTACCGAATCAATCCGTTCGCGCATTAATAGCCCGACATATAGGTACATTAAAACGTACGCAGGATAATCGTTATTGGATTGACTGGCCTATGTACATAACGGGCAATGCTTCCTGGATCGAGGCCATATCTGCTGGAGTCATATGGCGGCATGATCGACGGGATGACCGGCACGATAACATATCAACCATTAGAAGTGTTATTGACCGCGTAACATCCCATGGTCTAAGAGCGTATAGCCTCGAACAATTTATCATTGGCAGTGAACATGAAACATCCTATGCCGATTTGGAGTCCCAGACCATCTGGGCCAGGCAATCATCCGCGTTGATGCGGGAAAAATACAATCGTCTTTTTGATATTATCGCCCTGGCACTTTATAACGCCTTGTATGTGCCTAATGATATGGATGGTTCTCTTTGGAAGAAGTTGCAGAGGGAGGAGCAGCACAGCAGTCCGGCCATGAATGCTTTAAGAGAAATATTTAGCTTTTGGAAAAAAGGCAATGCCTGGAGCTCGCAGTCATTGGATACGGATGCCCTATGGCTCTTTGGTTATAGGCACCAGTCTGGAGAATTTGTGGACAATTTAAAATTTAATGCGGTTGTCAACGATCCTACTTTTATGGGTCTCTTGGAACCAGAGTTAAGGCAAAATAGCAAGGCAATTGATTCTGAGATGAAATTCTATGAATGGTTACAGCATCAGAATGAAATTCAAAAGATCCCGGCCATTGCCATTGAAGCCCCACCGGAGATTTTTAAGAATCTAAATAGAATCCATTCTCAATTTACTCTAGTAGACATGAATTTATTTTTGCGTTATGGAAATCAGGCAGGTCTTATCAAGCATCGATTAATGTTATTGGCCTTAGGGGCTCCGTTGACTCTTTATGCGGATGATGTTCTACCGGCAGATATTTTTGTAGGCCTAGAAGATATGCAAATCAGGCAAAAGGCTGTGGAGGCTGCCACAAAGCTCCAGAAGATTATATCCGAGATGGAAAGATCAAAGGAATTTTTTCGTAGCCCCAAAATTAAGAGGGTGGATGAACGGATTAAAAGTTTATTAGCTTCTATTTCCCCTGATTTCAGTTCTCCCCCGCAGCAAAAGCTTGACCAATTGGCTGAATTATTACAACAAAAGGGATTGGATCGACAACAAGCCCAAGAGCAAGTCGGAGCATTTATTACTTCTTTAAAGTGGTGCAGTACATGGGTCATTAAAAAGCGGGAAGATCATATGGCTGATCAAATCGCCAAACTTCCTATGGGCAGTGTCATTGAAGTTGGAGCCGCACACCTGCCCGGTCTTCAAACCAGGCTAGAGGCCAGAGGCATTCCAATAAAGGTAGCAAAATTAGACTATGCCATGGTCATACTGGTCAAGGAGCGAGATCTTAATGACAAGGATCAATCTAGACGGGGTGGTATTGATTTTAGTGGGGCTGACAAGGCGTTACAGACCCAACATTCAGGGATGGCTATCCAATTCCATCTTAACCCCGCTCAACTTGCCCAGTTGCAAAGCGCCCCTGGCTTTGTACCCATCATTATCAGCATCCAACCCATGCGTAATTTAAGACAGTTTTTGGGTATTGATGCTTCAAGTCCACAGGTTTAAATCATCTCGACAGCATCCTTAAACTCTGGTATAAATAACTTTTCCTCATAGTATCTATATTTAAGGAAGATATGAACGTTTTAGTGATAGGTGGCGGTGGGCGTGAACACGCTCTCTGTTGGAAAATCAAAGAATCCCCTAAGGTTAAGCGGCTTTATTGTGCGCCTGGCAATGGGGGCATTGCTGGAATTGCTGAATGCGTTGATATTAAGGTTGATGACGTTGAACTGCTCTTGCAATTTGCCCAGCGTAAGCAGATCGATTTAACCATTGTCGGGCCAGAAGCATCCTTGGTGGCTGGCATTGTGGATCTCTTTGAGGCTAAGGGCTTGAAAATTTTTGGGCCTAATCAAGTGGCTGCTCAGTTAGAAGGCAGTAAGGTTTTTGCGAAAGAATTCATGCATCGCCGCAATATTCCGACGGCGATTTATAAAGTTTTTGATCAAGCCAAGGATGCCTTAGATTTTCTTAAGGCTGTCCAATTTCCCCTGGTAGTTAAAGCCGATGGCATTGCTGCAGGCAAAGGCGTTTATGTTTGTGCGGATCTTAAAGCCGCCCAAGTGGCGATCGATGATATCATGGTCAAAAAGATATTCGGGGCAGCCGGAAATCGCATCGTCATTGAAGAATGCCTGCAGGGACCAGAAGCCTCGGTGCTCGCCATTTGCGATGGACGGCATTTTTTAGTACTTCCTTCTGCCCAAGATCATAAGCGTATCTTTGATGATGATATGGGGCCGAACACCGGCGGGATGGGGACTTTTTCGCCCAATACGCTGGTGAATGTGAATGTGCTTGATCAGATCATCAACCGGGTGATTGAACCAGCAGTGCGGGGGATGTACCAAGAGGGAAATCCTTTTAAGGGAGTGCTTTTTGCTGGCCTGATGTTGACCAACGACGGTCCTAAGGCGTTAGAATTTAATGTGCGTTTTGGTGATCCTGAAACCCAAAGCATTTTGCCACGGCTTGATTCAGATATTATAGATCTTTTTATGGCCGCCTGCGAAGGGCGATTAAATGAGCTTACCGTGCACTGGCGCCAGGAAGCTTGCGTCTGTGTGGTGATTGCCTCAGGGGGATATCCTGGTAAATATGAAAATGGTTTTCCAATTTATGGTTTAGATGAGATCAAAGATCATGAAACCTTTGTTTTTCATGCGGGCACCAAGAATGACGGGGGCGTTTTAGTCACCCATGGCGGGCGGGTTTTGGGCGTGTCTGCCTTAGGGCAAAACCTTGAAGCCGCGGCAGCCAAAGCGTATAATGCGGTTGATAAAATTGAATTTGACCATATGTTTTTTCGCCGGGATATTGCCAGTAAAATCCTCCGGGAAAAGATTGTGAAACAATAATTTTATGGGAACTACCAAGGTCTTAAAAGTTAATTCAGCACTGCCCGAAGGCGATAAAATTGCCGAGGCTGCCCGTATTATTCGCCAGGGCGGTTTGGTGATATTTCCGACTGAAACCGTGTATGGGGTTGCGGCTGATTCTAATAATCCACGGGCCATGGACCGTCTGCGTGACGTCAAACGCCGTTCCGATGGCAAGCTTTTCTCGATCCTGGTGGCCCAGCGCGGGATCATTGATAACTATAGCAGCTATACGCATCCCAATCTCTATAAGGTCATCGATAAATATTGGCCGGGGCCTTTGACGGTGATTGTCCCTGCTAAACATGAGGGTGAAACCATTGGGATCCGCATGCCTGATCATACGGTGGCCTTACGCTTGGTAGAAGAAAGCGGCTGTACGCTGGCGGCACCTTCAGCCAATCTTGAAGGTAAGAAAGCTCCGATCAATTGCCAAGAGGCGTTGGAAGATTTAGACGGCTTGGTTGATTTAGCGTTGGATGGAGGTCCGGTTGATTTTGGGATATCGTCGACGATTTTAGATTTTACCAAGACCCATCCCACGGTGATCCGTGAAGGGGTCATCACCCAGCCGGATGTGGACCGCACCATCAGCAAAAAATGCGTGCTGTTTGTGTGTACAGGTAATAGCTGCCGTTCGGTGATGGCGGAATATTTACTGAAAGCCAAATTGATAGCACGGGATGATGTGGAAGTGCATTCCGCGGGGACCAGTGTATTTTTTAAATCCGCGGCCAGTCAAGAGACCATCGCGGTACTGCGCGAAAAAGGGATCAATGCCGCCGCGCATATTTCACGGCCTTTAGGCAGCATCATGCTTAAAAAATCAGATTTGATTTTTGCCATGACCCGGGCGCATCGTTCTCAAATCCTAGAGCGGGTTCCGTCGGTAGAAAAACGGGTGTACCTGTTACGGGAATTCGCCAGCGGTCATTGGGGGCATGAAGCTGATCTGGATGTGCCTGACCCCATCGGTCAGCCCCACTCCGCGTATGAAGAATGCATGGTGACGATTAATGAGGCGATTGAGAAAATAGAAGGATTGCTTTAATGAAAATTTTTGTAGGTTCTGATCACCGAGGCTTTCAGTTAAAAAAAGAAGTTGATGGAGCGCTTAAAGAATTAGGGCATGAGGTGATTGATCTAGGCGCGGACAATGAAACTGAACCTTGTGATTATCCCGAAATTTCGTTAAAGGTGGCCCAGGCGGTGGTGAAACACCCAGGCAGCCGCGGCGTTCTTTTTTGCTTGTCTGGCATTGGGCATTCCATTGCCGCGAACAAGGTGCCGGGTGTTTATGCGGCCTTAGTCTACAATCGTGAAGCTGCCGCCCTTTGCCGTCAACACAATGACAGCAATGTCTTGGTGTTAGGTTCTAAATTTATTGATCAAGCTAGTATGTTGGATATTGTGAAGATTTGGCTCACCACCGAATTTGAAGGTGGACGTCATTTGCGTCGCAAAGAACAGATTCAATCCATAGAAAGAGAGTATTCGAAATGAAGGATTTAAAGACCACTGACCCAGAAATTTATGGCGTGATCCAGCATGAGCTTAAACGTCAGAAAAATAATTTGGAATTAATCGCCTCCGAAAATATTGTTTCACCCGCCGTATTGGAAGCCGCCGGAAGTGTGTTGACCAACAAATATGCCGAAGGTTATCCGGCGGCCCGTTGGTATAACGGCTGTGAATATGTGGATGAAGCGGAAAGTTTAGCCATTGCCCGCGCCAAACAGCTTTTCGGCGGGGACCATGTGAATGTGCAGCCGCATTCAGGTTCTCAAGCGAATACGGCGGTGTACCTGGCGGCTTTAAAACTAGGGGATACGGTGATGGGGCTGGATTTAGCTTGTGGTGGGCATTTGACCCACGGGCTTAAAATCAATATTTCTGGCCGTCTGTATAATTTTGTTTCCTATAAGGTGGATGAGAAAACTGAGCTTATTAACATGGACGAGGTGGAGCGTCTAGCCCTGGAGCATAAACCTAAAATGATTGTGGCAGGTTACTCGGCGTATTCGCGCACCCTTGATTTTGCCCGGTTCCGCGCCATTGCGGATAAGGTAGGAGCGTTATTGTTTGTGGACATGGCCCATTTTGCCGGTCTCACAGCGGCTGGATTGTATCCCAATCCTGTGCCGCACGCGCATTTTGTGACGACTACTACACACAAGACCTTGCGTGGTCCTCGGGGGGGAATGATTATTTGTAAGGGGGAATTTGCCAAGAAAATCGATAGTGCTATTTTCCCCGGCATTCAAGGTGGTCCTTTGATGCATATCATTGCCGCCAAGGCCGTGGCTTTTAAAGAAGCGCTGTCACCGGAATTTAAACAATACCAGAAACAGGTGATGGCTAATGCCAAGAGCTTTGCGGAGGCTTTGACCAAAAAAGGTTTTCGCATCGTCACCAACGGGACCGATAATCATTTATTCATGGTGGATTTGAGGTCAAAGAAAATTACGGGAAAGGATGCCGCGACCTTGCTCGATCGCGTGCAGATTACCGTGAATAAGAATTTAATTCCTTTTGATTCCGAAGTGCCTACAGTGACCAGTGGTATTCGCATCGGCACGCCCGCGATCACCACCCGTGGCATGAAGGAAGCTCAGATGCTCACCATTACGGAATTGATCGACCGCTGCATTGTCCATCGCGATCAAGAATCAGAGTTAGAGGCGGTTCGCCAAAAGGTGCAGGAACTAGCTTTAGCTTTTCCGATTTACTAATTTATGCGCTGTCCGTCCTGTGGTTATAAAGATACCAATGTCATGGATTCTCGGGTTAATGTCGATGGGACATCCATCCGCCGCCGTCGAAAATGTCCTAAATGCGAAGAGCGTTTTACCACCTATGAGTATATCGAAGAAGTGCCCTTGATGGTGGTGAAGCGCGATGGCCGTCGTCAGGCTTTTGACCGCATCCGGGTGATGAATGGGTTGATTAAAGCCTGCGAGAAAAGACCGGTGAGTGTCGAGCAGATTGAGGCCATGGTGGATGATGTGGAGCATACCATCCGCAAAAAGTATGACCGGGAGATTTATTCTAAGGATATTGGTGAGATGATTATGACGCGCTTGTCAACTTTAGATGAGGTAGCCTATGTGCGTTTTGCCTCGGTGTACCGTCAGTTCCGCGATGTGAATCAATTTATGAATGAATTACAGAGCATTTTAACCAAGAATAAAATTAAAAAGCTTAAAAAGCAAAAGGCTAGAACATGATTCAAGTAGAATTGTCCCGTATTATTATCGACGAGAAACGCCAGGACCAAGTGATTGTGCTTAAAGAAAAAGATGGCGAACGCCAAATCCCTATTGTGATCGGTTTTATGGAAGCCTCTTCCATTAAGATCAAGATTTCCGGGGTGGACGTGCCGCGTCCTATGACCCATGACCTGTTGGTCAATATCCTGCAGGTCCTAGATGCCAAACTGGAACGTGTGGTCATTGATAAGCTGGTTAATAACACCTTTCATGCCAAATTAGAAATTAAGCCCAAAAATGGTGACATCAAGACCATTGATTCCAGGCCGTCGGACAGCATAGCCTTGGCGGTGCGTTTTAAGGCCCCTATTTTTGTGGCTGAAGAAGTTTTGCAAAAATCTTCCTTGCCTCAACCGTGAACAAAAACATTCTTCATTACTATCCTGCGTTAAACATGATCACGAACGTGCTTCGACGTTCCCGTCAACGGGTATTCTTAGTGGGTGGTGCCCTGCGTCATTATTATCTTAATACTCCAAGTACCGATTTTGATTTTGCGGTTGACCGCGATGCCATTGCCTTAAGCCGTCAGGTGGCCCGTCGGATTAAGGGTGCTTTTGTGCTGTTGGATGAAGAGCATGGTTCGGCTAGGGTGGTAAAAAATGATTGCTGTGCTACATGGACTTTTGATTTTACCGATTGGCGGGGCAAGGGTATTGCTGAAGATTTACATTTAAGGGATTTTACCATCAATACCTTTGCGCTTGATCTAAAGCAGATCACTGATCTCTCAAAGATTTTAAGTGTTAAAGGAGCACAGCAGGATTTAAAGAAAAAAACCATCCGCATGGTTAATTCCAAGGTTTTCAAAGATGATCCGTTAAGGCTTTTGCGTGGCCTTAGTTTGATGGCGACACTGGGTTTTAAGATTGAGCCTAAAACTTTAGGCCAAATTAAAAAAGATGCGCATTTAATTTCCAAGGTAGCCTCGGAACGTATCCGGGAAGAGATTTTTAAAGTACTTTCATCGACCAGGGCGCACGCGGCCTTGGAGCTCATGGATAAGATCGGTTTATTGGTACAGGTCATGCCGCAGATTGCGGTGATGAAGGGTATTAAACAGGGCGGTTTTCATCATTTAGATGTGTGGAAACATTCCATGATGGTCTTGGGTAATATCGAGAAGATAGCGCTTAAAATACCAGATGAGAAAATTAAAGGATATCTCCAGGAAAAAATAGGGGGCGATCATAGCCGTTTGGCCCTATTAAAGATGGCGGCCCTTTTGCATGATATCGGCAAGCCTGAGACCAGAAAGCCTGAAGGCCAACGCATGACCTTTCATGGTCATGAGCACGTCGGTGCACGCATCACTCGGCAGGTGGCCAAGCAATTGAAATTATCCGTCAAGGAACGTTATTTTCTTGAAGATGCCGTAGGCATGCATCTAAGGCCAGGGTATTTAGCTAATTTTAAGCGTCCTAGCGAAAAAGCCATTTTCCGTTATTTTCGTGATACTAAGCAAGAAGCGGTAAGTTTGGCGATTTTAGCCATGGCTGATCAAGCCGCCACCAAAGGGCCCTTGACCACTCAGGCCAGGCACAAACATCATACCAAAATTTGCCAGATGATTATCGACCGTTATTTTGTGAAAGTCCAGGAAAAGCCCAAGCTGCGCTTAATCACCGGCAATGATTTGATTAAGGTGTTGAAGTTAAAACCTTCGCCGCTGTTTGGCACTATTTTAGCGAAGATTGAAGAAGCCGCAGCGCTTGGCAAAATCACCACCAAGCCAGAAGCATTAGTGTTGGCAAAGAAACATATCGTAAAGAATTAAAATATGCGATTATACAAACTTCCAGAGACAGTCTTGAACATTAAAGGCAACACCGCGGCGTTTTTGAATGGGATTAGTTCTAATACGCTTGAAGCGCCGCTAAATGCCTTCCTCAACATGCATGGCCGTATCATTGCCACCTTTCGCCAGCATAAAATCAGCGACGAGGAATTTTTGATCAGTGTCCCGTCAAGTGTGGTCGCGGGTTTACTGAAGCATTTAGAGCGTTATGCCAAATTAAGTCGGGTAACGCTGGGGGCCTGTACTTGGAAGACCTATATCGATTTAGATAGCCAAGAGATTATTTGGGAACAGCAGGATTTTCCCAACGCGGTCAGTGAGAGTGAATTTACATTATTTCGTCTGGAGAACCAAATGCCGCTTATGAGCATTGATTATCAGGCCGAAGAATTTATCCTTAATGTGCATGAATACAATTATACGTCTTATACTAAGGGCTGTTTTTTAGGACAAGAGCCGGTGGCCAAGGTGCATAATCGTTCACGGCCCACCCGTCAATTGGTGGTAAGATTTCAAGATGAGCTAACTCAAGAAGAAGTGGCTCAGATGACTTCCTTAAACGTAGATCCATCCAATAGCCGCGCCAAAGGCTTCATATTCGTTAGTAATAAGCCTGCATAAATTTATTCGCTCTCCCTTGCCCCGTCAATGATAAGCGGGTATAATTAAGCAAATGAAAATGCGTGCCTTTTTGATTATTTTGCCCGTTTTATGTGGCCCCCTGGCTTTTGCCCAGCTGCCTCAGGAAGAGACTGTTTCAGCCCCTGATCAATGGGAATTGACCTTGGATGTGATCAAGTCCAAGGCCCAAAGTTTGATGCTTGAAAATAATGGCCTTCAAGACCAATATCATCAATTGATTTCACAGCTGCAGGAATTAGAACAGGCCATTTATGATCAGCAGTATAAGAATAATCAGCTTACGCATTTTATTCAGGACAGGCATGGCCGCAGCGACCAACAAATGCAATTAGATGAAGTGACCCAGGTGCTGAAGGCCAAGAAACTTAAAGCTCAATTGATTAAAGAGGATTTAGATAATTTAAAGGAAAAGCAAGCCAAGCTTAATGCCAATATTCAGCAGTTAAAATATATGATTTCTGATTTGGAATTACGTGCCCAGGCCCAGCAGCAAAAAGTTCAGCAAGAAACTCTCAAAGCACAGGCAGCCGTGAAGATTGATCAATTAGATCCCTGGCGCCAGCAACTGGAGGATGAAAATAAGCAGGAAGTGTTATTACAGAATCAATTAAGTGCGTTAAAGACCGGGAGTAAAACCCAGCAATTAAACGTTGATGCGATCTTCGAAGAAAATAAACAGCTCGTGGCCAGGCTTGATTTTTTACGTTTGCAGAAAGTCCATCATCTAAGCAATTCTTCTAAAGAAGAACAATCCTCAGTCAATGCCAAGCGCTATATCGAACTTAGAATGCGTAAAGAGGAGTTAGTGGCGGATATTAATGCGTATGAGTTGCGTCTTGACCAGTTACGAGGATCGTCGGTATTGAATCTTTCTTGGCCCGTCCAAAAGAAAAGATTGGTGCATGACATGGTGCGTTTAGATAATCGTAATAATCAAATGAAAGAAAATATCAAGGTCTTACAAGAAGACATTGAAATCCTAAAGGACGAGGTCTCACGGCTTGAACGCCGTTTGAATTTCGCGCAAGGAAAGGGTTAAAGAGGTATGTCCAAATTGAATTCGTCAACAACGGTGCGTGCTTTAATCGAAGTGGCCATCACCCCTCAGAAGGATGTTGGTTTTGATCGCATTGCAGAGCGTATTTATAGCTATCCTGAAGTTAAAAGCTGTTATTTAGTTTCCGGTGGTTATGATTTATTGGTCGTGGTCGAGGGAGAAAGTATCCATACCGTGGCGGATTTCGTGGCCGCCAAACTATCATCCATGGCCAATGTGCGCCAGACCGCGACACACTTTTTACTGCGTAAGTACAAAGAAGAAGGTCAGGTGTTTAAGCATCCGAAGAATGAACGCAGGCAGAATATTTCGTATTAATAAAGGATATAGATGAGAATTTCCAAACGTGTTGATCGTCTTGCGCCGTCAGGGATCAGGGCTTTTTTTGATTTAGTGTTAGGGATGAAGGACGTGATTTCCCTAGGAGTCGGCGAGCCGGATTTCGTCACCCCTTGGCATGTGCGGGCCCGTGCCATCGAATCCCTGGAGCAAGGCTACACATCGTACACTTCTAACAAAGGCATGATTGAACTGCGGCGGGATATTGCGGCTTATTTAAAGAAACGCCGTAATATTGCCTATGATCCGGAAGAAGAAATTTTAATTACCGTAGGGGTGAGCGAAGCCCTGGATTTGGCCATGCGTGCCATCCTTAATCCCGGCGAGAAGATTTTAATCCCAGAGCCATGCTATGTGGCCTATGGCCCGGTGGTGGAATTAGCCGGTGGTGTTCCGGTATTCTTGCCCACCTCCATTGACAATGGTTTTAAAGTGACGCCTAAGCAAATCGATCAGGCCGCTGGCAAGGGTGTGCGGGGCATTCTACTTGGATATCCTTCTAATCCGACGGGTACTTCCTATAATAAAAAAGAATTGGAAGCTTTAGCTAAAGTTATCAAAAAGCACGACATGCTGGTGATTAGTGATGAGCTTTACGATGAATTGACCTATGATTTTGAGCACACTGCTATCTCTAGTCTGCCGCAGATGCGGGACCGGGTGATTTATCTCAATGGTTTTTCTAAAAATTTTGCCATGACCGGTTTTCGCATCGGCTATGTGTGCGGTCCCGCGGATTTGGTGGGGGCTATGACCAAGATCCATCAATACACCATGCTCTGTGCTTCGATCACCGGGCAAATGGCGGCCATCGAAGCTTTAAAAAGTGCTGCTGCCGATGTGGCAGCCATGAAAAAAGAATATGACCGAAGGCGTAGGTTTATCGTCGGAGCATTAAACGATATTGGACTAACCTGCCATATGCCTCAAGGGGCTTTCTATGCCTTTCCTTCGATTAAGAAAACCGGGGAATCGGCCATGGATTTTGCCAAGAATTTGTTGCTGAAGAAAAAGGTGGCCTTGGTGCCAGGGGATGCTTTTGGCAAATCTTGTGCCGGCCATGTGCGTATTTCTTATGCGTCAAGCTACGATAATTTAAAAGAAGCTATTTTAAGGATTGATCAGTATTTAAAGAAGAAATGAACGAAAGGATGTCTCATGCGAAAAGAACACGCGCCAAAGGTTTCCCGCAAGAAAGAAGACATTGATTTCGAAATTGCGTTTTATGAGAACATCCTCAAAGCCACGCCTCATTTCATCGAGGCCTTGACCGCCGTCGGTGATTTGTATACCAGGGCGGGGCTTTGGCAGAAGGGTCTCGAGGTCGATTTGAAATTGACTGAGCTTCGTCCAGAGGATGCTTTGGTATTTTATAATCTTGCCTGCTCCTATGCCCTGCTTAATCAGACCAGGGCTGCATTATCCGCCTTGACGAAGGCCATTGATTTTGGGTATGATGATTTTGAGTATCTTAAAGGTGATACCGATTTGGATAATCTACTCAAAGACGAACATTTCCAACAGTACATCAAACAGTTGGAAAAAAAGAAGAAGGCCAGCAAGTAGTTGAAACATTATCGTGAAGAACTCTTGTTTAATACTTCCACTCGTCGAGCGTATATCAATATCACTCCCCAAGTGCAGGCGGCCATTGACAAAAGCGGCATTGCCCAAGGCCTTTGCTTGGTTAATGCCATGCATATTTCCGCCAGCGTCTATATTAATGACGATGAAGGCGGTTTACTGCATGATTATGATGCGTGGCTGGAGAAACTAGCCCCTCATGCGCCAACCAATCAATATCGTCACAATGATACGGGTGAAGATAACGCGGATGCGCATTTAAAACGTCAGGTCATGGGCCGTGAAGTGGTGGTGGCCATAACGAACGGAAAACTAGATTTCGGGCCCTGGGAACAAATTTTCTACGGAGAGTTCGACGGCAAACGGAAAAAACGTGTACTGATTAAAATTATTGGAGAATAAGAAATGAGTTTAGTCGTTTTAGGAACAGTGGCTTTAGACCATGTGAAAACCCCTTCAGGGGCGAAGAAGGATATGTTAGGTGGTTCGGCCGCGCATTTTGCCATGTCCGCCCGGCTTTTTACCGACGTGCACATGGTGGCGGTGGTGGGCCGTGATTTTCCATCCAAGCATTTAACTTTTTTGAAAGCCAAGGGCATTGATCTCTCTTCGCTCAAAATAGCCAAGGGCAAGACTTTTCGCTGGAGTGGGGAGTATAAGAAAAGTGATTTGAATACCGCCCTGACCTTGGGCACGGAACTGGGTGTTTTAGAAAGCTATGTGCCGGAATTAAAAAACCATCAACAACATTTGCCGAATCTTTTCTTGGCCAATTTTGATCCTGATTTACAAATTCAATTGTTAAAGCATGTGAAGTCCCCGCGGCTCATTGGTTTAGACAGCATGAATCTTTGGATTACCCATAAGCAAAAATCCCTGCGTAGACTGATGAAGATGGTGCATTTATTTGTGGCCAATGACGCGGAAGCCAGGGCCTTGACCGAGGAAAATAATTTAATCATGGCTGCCAGGCGTTTACGGGCCATGGGACCGCGCATGATTGTGATCAAAAAAGGTGAGCATGGGGTTTTATTCTATAGTGATAAATTGATGTTTTCTTTTCCGGCTTATCCGGTGGATAAGGTGGTTGATCCAACCGGAGCCGGGGACACCTTTGCCGGAGGGCTGATGGGCTATTTGAGCCGCATGGGAAAACTCGATGATAAGAATCTCCGCCGGGCATTACTTTATGCCACGACGGTGGCTTCCTTTAATGTGCAAGGCTTTGGCATGGCCCGTACCGCTTCCTTGACCATGCGCGAGGTGGATGAGCGCCTAAAGACCCTGACTAAGTTTTTCGCACTGTCATGATAAAAACCATTGGCTTTTGGGCCGCCATAATGTTACCGTTGTGGGATATTCCTTTGATTATTCAGGTCATCAAAAGAAAGTCTTCACAGGATATTTCGATTATTTGGTCGGCGGGCATCTGGGCCACGGCGGTGCTAATGGCCCCGGCTGCTTTTATCAGTCATAATCCGATTGCTATTGGTTTTAATATTGCCAATGTGACCATGTTATCAGCCGTATTAGTTGTGGTGGTTAAATACCGAAAAGGGCCTGCATGAGTATGGGTATCGTTGAGAAAATAGGTCTGTTTGCATCGATTGCGATGCCATTATTCAATATCCCTTTGATTGTCAAAATTGTTAAGCGCAAATCGTCGGCGGATATTTCTAAAAGTTGGGCCATGGGTGTGTGGACCTGTGCTATTCTGATGGCGCCTTCAGGGTTTGCTTCCACGGACATGGTGTGGCGTTGTTTTAACATTGTTAATCTCGTTTTATTTACAGGAGTGGTGATCGCCATTTGGCGATATCATAAATATGACCGAAAAGAAAAAATTTAAAAGCGGGTTTGTGGCCATTATTGGTCGGCCCAATGTGGGCAAGTCTACCTTGCTTAATGCTATTTTAGGCGAGAAAGTCTCTATTGTTTCCAATGTGCCGCAAACCACCCGTCATCAGATTCGTGGTATTCATACCGACGAGCGCGGTCAAATTGTGTTTATTGATACCCCAGGCATCCATTTAGGCAAGGATAAATTAGATAAGTACATGAACCGGGCTTCTTTTGGCAGCATTGATTCGGTGGATGTGGTGCTTCATCTGGTGGATGCCAGTGAGGCCACCGGTGTGGAAGAAAAGCACGTGGTTTCCAAACTCAATAAATGCGGCAAACCCATTATTGTGGGATTAAATAAAGTAGATATTACCAAGGGCAAATTTGTCCCTGAATATATTCAATTGTGGGAGCAAACCCGTGGAGTGCCCATGACCGAGATCACGGATTTGGTTTTATTGCCACTCTCCGGCCTTAAAGGCACCAATGTTAAAAAGCTTCTAGATATGCTGTTTGAACAATTGCCTGAAGGCCCATTGCTTTACCCTGAAGATGCTATCACCGATCTGCCTAAACAAATGGCCATGGCCGATTTGATCCGCGAAAAATTATTTGTGTTGATGCGCGAAGAAGTGCCGCATTCCATTGCCGTGCTCATCGACAGTGTTCAGCCCAAGAAGGGAAAGGTCTTACATATCAAGGCCACCATCTTAGTTGAGCGGGAATCCCAAAAAGAAATAGTCATCGGTAAAAATGGGGCCATCCTCAAGCAGGTCGGCTCTGAGGCGCGTAAGGATTTAGAGGACCTGGTGGATAATAAGGTTTTCCTGGAACTCTATGTGAAGACCGCTTCCAACTGGCGCGAAGACTACTCCACGCTCGAAGACATGGGCTACATCTTTAGCGATCTTTAAAAATTGGGGACGTCTCCGAATTAATTAATTCGGAGACGTCCCCAATTTTCCGTCCCAGCTTTATTATGCCGAAACTTTTAGATAACACGCAGATTGCTGAAGTGATTAAACGCCTGAAGGTGGCGATGCGGGATTTGCCTGATCCATCGGTGACGCTGGTGGGCAAGAAATTCAAAAGTCCTTTTCTAGTGTTGATTTCCTGCCTGCTTAGCCTGCGCACCCGCGATGAAACTACCTTGCCTGCCTGCGAACGGCTTTTCGCCCGTGCAGATTCCATGGAAGGCATGTTAAAAATACCCGTCCCTGAACTTCAAAAATTGATTTATCCCGTCGGATTCTATAAAACCAAGGCCGAGCGTATTCATGATATTTGTCGGGATCTCTTAGGAAAATTTGGCGGCAAGGTGCCTGATACTATTGAAGAGCTCTTGACGCTCTACGGAGTTGGCCGCAAAACCGCTAATTTGGTCATCATTGAAGGTTTTGGGCTACCTGGTATCTGTGTGGATACGCATGTGCATCGCATTTCCAATCGTCTGGGGTACATTAAAACTAAAACCCCTGATGAAACTGAATTTACTTTAAGAGAAAAATTACCCCAAAAATTCTGGATTGAATATAATGCTTTGTTAGTGACCTGGGGGCAAAATGTTTGCAAACCCATTTCACCCTTGTGTTCAACCTGTCCGGTTAAAGGCATTTGTCAAAGAATTAATATTGGGGTAAGTCGTTAACAATGCGATTATTCATCTTCTTCTCTCAGATTGTGGGTTGTGATGTGCTGGATGCCCAAAGCCAGATAGTGGGGCAGCTGCATGATATCGCCATGAACCCCAGTGCTGAAATTTATCCTAAGGCCAATGAGATTATCATCAAGCGCGGCAAGTTCGACAAAGAATACGCCAAGGTCAGCTGGGACGATATTTTGTATTTCGAACATGAGATCAGATTAAAAATCAACGCTGTCCAGCTTATATACTCCAAAGAAATCCCTAAGTGTGATTTTACCCTGCGCCGGGATATCTATGATCAACAAGTAGTTGACATCGACGATCAGCGGGTGGTACGGGTGAATGATATTCATCTGCTGCGGGCCGAGAGTCAATTGTATGCCGCCCATGTGGATGTGGGTTTACGTGGCATTTTCCGTCGATTGAGCTGGGAGGGAGGCATTGACTTTTTGGTAGCCCTTTTTAATCCTAAGTCGCCTTATTTGAAACAGGAGGAATTTATTCCCTGGAAGGCCACCCAAATCTTGCCTAAATTGGGGCGCATGAAAAGTGTCTTAAAATTAGAAGTTGTTAAAAATAAATTAAGTAGTATCCCTTCAGCGGCGCTTGCCGACATTGTCCAAAATTTGGATATATTTGCCAGGGTTTCAGTTTTTAAATCCATGGACATCACCTTACAAAATAAAGTTTTTACCGACATGGCCCTTTCTACCAAGGAAGAACTCATTGACCAACTCAGTGAGCACGATGTGGCTAATCTTATTACCAATATTCCAGCTGACGAGGCCACAGATTTGTTGATGAAGCTTCCCCAAGAAAAATCCCATCGCCTGCTGGATCTTTTGGGGACAGACACCAATAAAAAATTACGTAAGTTATTAAGCTTTGCTAAGAATTCCGCCGGGGGGTTGATGACCACCGAATATCTCTGTTTGAAAGCCGATGCCACCGTGGCTGAGGCTTTCCAAAAAATCAAAGACAATATCAATTTTCATGGCACCATCTTTTTCCTTTATATCATCGATGATAATGGCAAATATCTGGGCACAACTTCCTTAAGGCGTTTTTATTTGGAAGATCCAAACAAGAAATTACTAGAGACTTGTTATCCGGAAAATATCCATGTGTTTACCGGGGATAATGTTGAACACATTGCCTTGTTGATGGAGCGTAATAAGACTTCGTCAATTCCGGTGCTGAATGAACAAGAGATTTTACAAGGCATTATTACCATTGATGACGTCCTTGAGGTGTTGATTGGGCTGCTGTGGCATAAATACGAAGAGAAATTATGAGATATTGGAAAAATCTTCAAGAGAATAAAGTATTAAAGAATATCCTGCTTTTCTTGGCCATGCTGGGGCCTGGTGTGATCACCGGCAGTGTGGACAATGATGCGGGCGGCATCACCACGTATTCCGTGGCAAGTGCTACCTATGGTTATCCGATCATCTGGGTATTATTGCCTTCTTTTATAGTGCTTTTGGTGGTGCAGGAAATGAACATGCGCATGGGTGCTTGCACAGGTAAAGGCCTGGCAGATTTGATCCGGGAAAATTTTGGCATTAAGGTCACCTTCTGGATTTTCTTAGGCCTTTTGATTGCCGATATCGGCAATACAGCCACCGAATTTGCCGGGGTGGCAGGTAGTATGGGTATTTTTGGGATTAGCAAATATATCTCTGTTCCAGCGACAGCCTTGGTGGTATGGATATTGGTGACCAAGGGCAATTACAAAATTTCTGAGCGTATTTTTCTGCTCTTTAGCGTTTGTTTATTATCGTACGTCTTCTCTGCACTTGCCGCCAAACCCGATTGGGGCCAGGTGGCCCATTCGCTGGTAAATCCTCAAATTCAGTTCAATAAAGATTATCTCATCATGGTGCTAGGCATTGTGGGGACTACCATTGCTCCTTGGATGCAATTTTATATGCAGTCAGCGGTGATCGAGAAGGGCACTACCATGGATGATTACAAGCTGGCCTTGGCAGATGTGGTGATTGGTTGTGTGGCTACTATCGCCGTGGCCCTTTTTATCATGGTCGCCTGTGCTGCCACCTTACACGCGAATCATATTACCATTAACGAAGCCAAGGATGCGGCCTTGGCGTTAAAGCCATTTGCCGGTGCCTTTGCCTCAGCGGTGTTTGCTTTTGGTCTTTTTGTAGCATCGATATTCTCAGCAACGATTTTGCCCTTGGCCACCGCGTTTTATATTTGCGAAGCCTTTGGGTTTAATGCGGGGATTGATAAACAGCCAGAAGATGCCCCGCAATTTTACGCGCTTTTTGCCGCTATTCTCATTATCGGCTGCGGCATTATTCTCATGCCTCATGCGCCGTTGATTGCCATTACGCTGTGGACTCAAGATATCAACGCCATGCTGCTTCCGGTGGTGTTGATTTCCATGCAATTGATGGTGAATAATCCCGATATCATGGGTGCGCATGTGAACAATAAAGCACAGAATATGATTGGCTGGGCCACCACTATTATCCTTATTGCCATGACAGCCTTGCTGATGATTCTGCCTTTATTCGATTCCTTTAAATAGCGTCAGGGGGCTTGAGCCCTAAGCTTGACAAGCCTGCCATCATCGTCTATACTTCAATCTTCCCCAGGAAAATGACTATGTTTAAAAAACTCACCGCCCTTAGTGTTTCTATTGGCTTAGGTTTATCTTTATTGCAGCCAATCCCCGATGCCTCGGCCCAAGCTATTTACAATTTGCCGGCTCCAGGTACCATGATTGCGTTAAGCCAATCGTATAACCCTTTGCAATTAAAAGGGATTGTGATTGACGCTAAAAAACCATTTCGTTTTAATTTCCTGGTCGATAAAGGGGAAGTTAAGCTGGTTGGTCAGCCCTTGAATGATGAAATTATCCGTTTATCAAAATATTTTCTTACCTGCCTGGCTGTTCCTGAAGAAGATTTGTGGGTGAACCTATCACCCTATGAAAAAGACCGCATTGTGCCGGGTAATTTTGGCACGACCTTGATGGGCAAGGACCTTTTAGAGCAGGATTATTTGCTCAAGCAGATCATGGCTTCCTTGAGCTATCCTGAAAATAATTTGGGTAAACAATTTTGGCAAAAGGTATACCAGAAATCCTATCAACTTTTTGGTACCACCAATATTCCTATCAATACCTTTAATAAGGTATGGATTTTGCCTAAATCAGGTGAAGTTTATGTAAAGGGCAACACGGCGGTAGTGGTTAAAAGTGAGCTTGATGTAATGCTGGAGGCTGATTACAAATCCTATGTGTACCACACTAAGCAGCAGAAGGGTGCTGGAGATTATTCAGAGATTTTTCGGGAGGTGATTTTGCCTCAATTGCGCCAGGAAGTTAATGAAGGCAAAAATTTCGCTGTCGTGCGTCAAGTATACAATGCCATGATCCTGGCCACCTGGTATAAGAAACATTTGAAGGACAGTTTGTTTTCAAAGGAATATGTTGGCCACAATCAGGTCCGTGGGGTAGACATTGCCGATAAAAATGCCAAGCAAGAAATTTATGCCCAGTACCTGAAAGCCTACAAGAAATGCGTTTATAACTATATTAAGGAAGATTACGATCCTATCACCGGAGAGAATGTTCCTCATAAATACGCTTCAGGCGGTATCGTGGTTGGTTTTCAATCAACAGGTGTCAACCGGACCACGTCGGTGTACAAGGAAGAAAGCGCCCAAGAGCCAGCCATGACTTCCATGGATTTGGCCATGGTAGATATCACACCTACCAAGGCAGATGCCGCGACCTTAAGCCAAATAGCCAGACGTTTGCTCCTTCCTGTCTTGGCTTTGGCCATTACCGTTTCTGCTTTTGCCTCAGGTGGTTCATCGACAGCGAATACCCACCCTCAAGGTCAGCTGGTTTATAGCCAACCAGGTTTTCAAGCCATTGATACAGGATTAAAGGCAGCCATTGTGAATATTGATCATCAGATGGCCAGCACCCAACACGCCATAGATACTAAATATTCAGATTTCATGGATCATCCGGTTTATAGCAATAATGCCTTACAGGAGCTTGATCAACAAGAAGCTAATAATAAAGCGTCTTTAAAAAATTTAGAGGAAGAAAAGATTCAATTAGTCCAATTTCAACAGCATGTCGAATCGTTCATAGCAGAGAATTCTCGACCAGTAGATTTAATTGAAACAGTTTCTCCGACAGTGGTGCATGCGCCCATTCATGACCATGTCATAGGGATGAAAACGTTAATACCTTCTTATCAGCCTGAGGTGGCCACCCGTCCGATGGCTGCCATTGAACCACCGGTGTCGGTCGTTCAGCCTCCTATAGTTAGCAGTCAATCACCTGCGGTGATCCATTGCAGTCCCGGGGAGTATGTGTCGGTACACATTGAATCTCCTAATGCTGATTTTATTAAGTTGTATAGTAATGGCCAATTCATTGAAGAAGAGAAGTATCCTAATCAGCAGGACCCTAAGCATCCTTTTGATTTTAAGGTCAAGCAATACATACCAATGCAAGGTGGGGATGGGGTGATCACAGCAGAATTGACTAATAGTAAAGGAACCGCCACTATTAATCCTATACCAGTCAAATTTGAACATAACTTTTTGTTTCCCGCTGCTATTGTAGCGGTAGTAGCGGCAGGATTTGTACTTCGTTATTTAAAAGAATCCACAAAAGGATTGAAATTTTCATTAAAGGAAATTAAATCTAAAGGTACTCGTGCTGCTAGCATTATGTCGCGTCGGTTACTTCCTCTGGCGGCCGTTGCCGTTGCTTTGATGTCTCGTGATTCCGGGCCGTTAAGATCGGCAGTGTCTCAACCTGATCAGGGCCCCCATATTGTTGCTGCCAATCGTCCAGCAGCCCCACAGCCGACGGTGCAAGAATCTGATTCCGGGAAACCTGTCATCACCTCCCCACTTTCTCCCCAGACAGTATTTAAAATGGGGGATAATGTTCCTTTAAGTATTTCATTTAAAAATGCAGATTCTGTTACATGGTTTAAAGGCGCGCAGCAAATATCCGCTAATGGTTTTGATCTAAAACCGCAGGAACAAACGGCGACATATCAACTAGTGCTATATGGTTATGATAGTGGAACTGAGTACACCGTAAAAGTCAGAAACAACAAAGGTGTTGAAGTTAGTAGTAGCACCAAGGTTGTAAGTACTGATAAAGCTGTTAATGACGGGGGAAAAGATGGCAATATCAATGTTTTGCCATGGGTTGGTATTGCTGCTCTTGGGGTGGCTATTGGGGCGGTGATTCGTCGAAAGCCAACGGGGCGTGCCAAGAAGGACAAAGCAATGCTGATATCACGCGACGGGGGTATCAATATGAATAGTTATCTGATGCAGATGAGTATTAGCGGAAGAGACGACCATCAATTGATCATGAGGGATGCTGCCATGATAAGCCCCATTGAAGGCGTTGTCCCGACAGTCTTTGCTGTCGTCACTCTCTCAGCCTCCCAGCTAAAGAATATTTTATCCACCGGTGTGCTCAATTAAAATTTTTATAGCATTTTGGTGTATTTTTGTTACATTTATTACCTAAATATGGCAAAAATTATAGGTATTACCTACGATTTGAAAACTGATTGGCAGGCTTCTGAGGGGGATCCCATCGATGCTGCGGCAGAGCTTGACGGCCATAAAACCGTGGAGGCCCTGAAGGCTGCTTTTGAGTCCGCCGGGCATCAGGTTATTTTGATTGGCGGCGCGCGTCAGTTGATTGAGCGCAGCATCAAGAATGATCTGAAAGTCGATTTGGTTTTTAATATTTCCGAAGGCTTCAAAGGCCGCAACCGTGAATCCCAGGTGCCGGCAATTTTGGATTTATTGAATATTCCTTTTTGCGGGGCTGATGCTTTGACGCTTGGCGTGACCTTGGATAAAGTCGTGGCGAAAAAATGTTTTATGGCGGATAAGATCCCCACCGCACGTTATTTTAAAGCAACGCCCGAAGATAATTTGCAAGAATTAAACACGATTGGTTTTCCTTTGTTTGTGAAAACCTTGCATGAGGGGACGTCTAAAGGCATTACTCAAAATTCGAGGGTGCAGAATTTTCAGCAATTAAAAGAGCAGGTCGACCGTATCAATCGTCATTATCATCAGCCTGCCCTGGTAGAGGAGTTTATTAAGGGCACGGAATTTACCGTCGGTGTGATTGGTAATCATCCACCAGAAGCCATGCCCGTGGTGCAATATGCCATTGCCGGTAAAACCAGCTTAGGTAATGAGTTTTATTCGTACCGTCATGTGGCTGAAAAATTAGTTGAGCATATTTGCCCGGCACCCATTGATGAAAAGTTAGCCGCACGTTTGCAAAAATTGGCGGTGCGGGCTTACAGGTCGGTTGATTGTCGTGATTTTGGCCGGGTTGATTTTCGGGTGGATGAGAAGGGCAATCCGTATGTTTTGGAGATCAATCCCTTGCCAAACTTAAGTCCCGATGATGTATTTGTTTTATTTGGCAAGGTGAAAAATATGACGTATAATCAGATTATTAATAAAATCCTGGATGAAGCTTTGCAACGTTTGGGGCTTGCCCAAGAGGAAGTATATAAAAAATGACACCAACCACTGTTATTAAAGAAGAAGCTGCTGCATCAACAGGCCCGAATATTCCTTTATCGCCCGATGAAGAGCGTGTGATAAAGCTTTTCCCTGGTGCCACCTTAAGCGATTGGGAAGATTGGCGCTGGCAGATCCGTAATCGTTTCCGCACCTTTGATCAGATTTCTAAATTAATGAAATTAAGCCCTGAGGAAGAACGCGGGGTTAAAGGCGCTGGGGATAAATTAACCATGTCCATTCCGCCGTATTTTGCGGCCTTGATTGATACCAAGGATGCTGGCTGCCCGATCCGTTTGCAATCAGTGCCATTGGATTGTGAATTCCTAACTGCCCCAGAAGAGATGCTTGATCCTTGCGGCGAAGAAAAGAGTTCTGAAGTGCATGGCCTGGTGCACCGTTATCCAGATCGTGTGCTATTTTTAGTCAATGAAATGTGCGCCATGTATTGCCGTTACTGCACCCGTTCACGCATGGTGGGGGATGGCAATCATACCTTAAATACCTCGACCTATGATGCCGCACTCAATTATATCCGTAAGCATACTGAGATCCGGGATGTATTGATTTCCGGTGGCGATCCTTTGACCTTAGGCGATCGCATGCTGGAATATTTGATTTCATCCGTGAAGGCCATTCCGCACGTGGAATTTGTGCGCATTGGCACCCGTATTCCGGTGACCTTGCCTCAGCGCATTACTCCAGAACTAATTGCCATGTTTAAAAAATACTCCCCGCTTTGGATGAGCATTCATTTTAATCATGCCAAGGAAGTCACCCCACGCGTCAAACATGCCTGTAACATGATTGCCGATGCGGGCATTCCTATGGGCTCCCAAACCGTATTGTTGCGGGGGGTGAATGATTCTTCGGAAGTCATGAAGAAATTATTCCATGAGCTACTTAAAATTCGGGTTCGTCCTTACTACATTTATCAATGCGATCCTATTGTGGGTTCCAATCATTTCCGCACCAGTGTTGATACCGGGATCAAAATTATGGAAAATCTTCGAGGCCACACCACGGGTTATGCGGTGCCGACCTACGTGATTGATGGGCCAGGCGGTGGCGGTAAAATCCCGGTCAGCCCTAATTATGTGGTTTCTAAACAACCTGGAAGCATTAAACTGCGCAATTTCAAGGGTGAAGAGTATACCTACGTTGATCCGACCTATTAAAAGTTCATACCTACCCCAAAGGCGTTGGTTGCAACTCTTTATTTGACAATCAATAAACATATACTATAATACACCCTTCGCATTAAACTTGAAACCCTATAAGGAGCAGTGATCGGTAATGTTAGAAGTCAAAGTCAACGACAAAAACAGTTTTGAAAAAGCCATGCGTTTATTTAAGAAGCAATGTCAAAAGGACGGCTTCTTAGTCGAACTCAAGGAACGCCGTTTTTATTGCAAGCCTTCTGAGCGCAAACGCAAAAAAGGTAAAAGATAGTTTAAAACAGCATTTTCATCCGTCTGATGGATAAGACACCGCTCGCGGTGTCTTATTTAATTTGTAAGTTTATTTTCCCCTATGATCAAGGTCAAACGCGCACTCATTTCCGTTTCTGATAAAACCGGCTTGGTGGAATTTGCCAAGGGTTTACAGAAACTGGGCGTTGAAATCATTTCCACCGGCGGCACCGCCGTTCTGCTGCGGGGCGCTGGCCTTAAAGCCCAAGAAGTTTCGGAATACACTGGCTTCCCTGAAATGTTGGATGGCCGGGTGAAAACCCTGCATCCTAAGATCCACGGCGGCTTGCTGTCGGTCAGAGATAACCCCGAACATATGAAGCAATTGGCCAGCCACGATATCGGTCTTATTGATATGGTGGTGGTGAATTTATATCCTTTTGAAAAAACTATTCAAAAGAAGAATGTGTCCCTAGAAGATGCTATTGAGAATATTGATATTGGCGGGCCTTCCATGCTGCGTTCCGCTGCTAAGAATTACAAAAGTGTGGCGGTAATCTGCAATGCTGAGCGTTACACCGAAGTGCTGAATGAGCTTAACAATAATAGCGGTATTTTGTCAGACAAGGTGTTGGCAAGCCTGGCCATCGAAGTTTTCGAACGCACCAGTTCTTATGATGGGGCTATTTTTGATTTTCTAAAAAACCGTTTTAAGACCGATAATTCTTTTTCATCTTTCCCTAAGACATTTAATCTATCCTTTACCAAGTTGCAAGATCTGCGTTATGGTGAAAATCCTCATCAAACCGCAGCCTTTTATAAGGATTCAACCAATCGTCATGGCTTGCCAGGTTTACAGCAACTACAAGGCAAGGAATTATCCTTCAATAATATCCTTGATTTAAATGCCGCGGTTGATATCGTAGGTGAATTTGATGAGCCGGCTGCGGTGATTATCAAACATAATAATCCGTGCGGGGTAGCTCAAGATAAAACTTTAGATAAGGCGTATACTAAAGCCTATCAATGCGATTCGCTGTCGGCTTTTGGTGGCATCATTGGTTTAAATCGTGAGGTGGATGCCAAGACTGCATCGGCAATTGTCAAAAGCGGATTTATGGAATGCATCATCGCCCCAGGTTTTTCTGATGAAGCTAAAAAACTTTTTGAGCCCAAGAAAAATTTACGCTTGCTTGTGCTTGATTTTAAACTCTTAGAGCAAGAGCGTTACGATTTTAAGAAGGTTACCGGCGGTCTTTTGCTTCAAGACAAAGACAATCGCCGTTTAAAATCTGAAGAGATTAAGATTGTCAGTAAAATCAAACCTACCAAGGCCCAGATGGATGCCATGATCTTTGGTTGGAAACTCATTAAGCATGTCAAAAGCAATGCCATTGTGCTGATTAAAGGCACTCAAACGGTAGGTATTGGCGGCGGCCAAACCAGCCGGGTGGATTCTGCCATTCATGCCATCCGTAGGGCTGGGGCGTTAGCCCGCGGCAGTGTGCTGATCTCGGATGCTTTTTTGCCGATGCCTGATACGGTTACCATTGCCGCCAAGGCAGGGGTCAAGGCCATTATCCAAACCGGTGGTTCCATCATGGATGAAGCGGTGATTAAAGAAGCCGATAAAAAGAAAATCGCCATGGTGACCACGGCTATCCGTCACTTTAAACATTGATGACTGCGTTTAACCCGCACGAATATCTTAATTCATTTGCCAATTTCGAATCCCAGCTGCATCAATTACGTCCTGAAGATTTTCATTTAAACCGCATTGAGAAATTTTTAGATCTTGCAGGTAATCCAGCCAAGGCGCTTCGGATCATTCATGTGGCCGGTACTAAGGGCAAGGGTTCAACCTGCTTGATCATGGCGCGTATTTTACAAGAAGCAGGGTACAATGTGGGATTGTACACTTCGCCGCATTTGCATCGGCTCAATGAACGCATACGCATTTTGAGTAAGGACAATGTAAATTCAAAGGATGATTTTAGCGGCTGCATTACTGACGAAGAAATAGGCTTTACCGTAAACTTCCTTCGACCTTTTATTACTCAGATTCTCAATACAGGGGAGAACTTGACTTATTTTGAAGTTTTAACAGTCATCGCTCTGATTTATTTTTCGAAGAACAAGGTAGATGTGGTGGTTTTAGAAACCGGCTTAGGCGGCAGATTGGATGCCACCAACGCGGTTGATTCTAAGGTGGCGGTGATTACTCCTATTAGTTATGATCACACTAAAATTTTAGGATCAACCTTAAGCAAAATTGCTTTTGAAAAAGCAGGTATTATTAAAAATTTGCATCAAAAAGTGGTGATCGCGCCTCAAGAGATAGATGCCATGAAGGTGATTGTCCAGCGTTGCCAGGAGTTTGGTATTCAGCCAGTTATAGTACCAAAGGAAAATAATCCGTCTTTGAAAATCTCTTTAGCAGGAGAGCATCAACAGATCAATGCTTGTGTGGCTATCGAGGCAGTCAAACAGCTAGGTTTAAAGATGGATGATGAAGCTATTCCTAAGGCCCTCAAGTATTTGCCGTGGCCCGGGCGTTTTGAACTTTTAAAGAACAATCCTGACGTGGTAGCAGATGGCGCGCATAACGATGCCTCAGCCAAGGCCTTGGCGGAAACCATGAAGGAAAAATACCCTCATAAGAAGGTGAGTTTGATTTTAGGAATTTCACAGGATAAAGATATTGCCACTATTTGTAAATATCTCAACCCCATTGCTTCCAAGATTTTTCTAACCAAGGCAAAGCATCCAAGAGCACATACGTTTGTATCACAGGAAGCCCAAAATTATTTTGCTGACAAATCCGTTGAGATCATGGACAATTTGTCTATAGCATTAGAGAAAGCGCTGAAGCAAGCATCCCAAGAGGACGTCATTTTAATCACCGGCTCAGTCTTTATCGTAGCCGAGGCTAGAGAAAAATTGGGGACGTCTCCGATTTAATTAAATCGGAGACGTCCCCAATTTTGAGATTATCTATGTATCAGTATAAAGGTTTAGAAGATACCATCGCAGCCATTGCCACCCCTGCCGGACAAGGCGGGATTGGAGTGGTACGCATTAGCGGCAAGGAAGCAGTGGCTGTTGCCGATGCCTGCTTGCGTCTGCATGGCAAGAGCTTAAATCAATGTACGACCTATACCTTGCATCATGGATGGGTGGTCAATGGCGATCAAATCATTGATGAGGTTTTAATTTCCCTGATGCGTGCACCTAAAAGTTATACGGGCGAAGATGTGGTTGAAATCAGTTGTCATGGCGGCATGACGGTTTTGCAGCAGGTGCTAAAAGTGATTTTGAATAATGGTGCACGCTTAGCTAATCCCGGCGAATTTACCAAGCGCGCTTTTCTTCATGGGCGGATGGATTTAGCTCAGGCTGAGGCTGTTTTAGATATTATTCACGCCAAGACCGAGACCTTCTTACGCCAAAGCCAGCATCAGCTTAAAGGTGAATTATCCATTCAGCTAAACCTAATTCGGGAAGAACTCATTCGGCTTTATACCATGGTCGAAGCTTTGATCAATTTTCCAGAAGATGGCATTGATGCGCAAGGCCGTAAGCAATTGCTCCAACGGCTCAATGCGCAGGAACAATTGATCGCCCAGCTGCTTTCTTCAGCCAACAGTGGCCGTTTGCTTAAGGAGGGAATTCGCATCGTGCTTTGCGGCAAGCCCAACGTGGGAAAATCATCCTTGCTCAACGCTCTTTTAAAAGAACAGCGCGCCATTGTCACCCCTATCGCAGGCACCACGCGGGATGTCTTGGAAGAATCTGCCCAGATCAAAGGTATTCCCATTTCTTTAGTAGATACCGCAGGTATTTTAGAGCCGCGCGATCTGATTGAAGAAGAAGCCATCAAGCGCAGTCACTTATATATTAAAAGTGCAGACTTGGTCCTGTTGGTTTTAGATGCCAGCCGTGTTCTAGAACTCCAAGATCACCTGTTAATGCAACAACTTCAAGGCTCAAAGGTTTTGGTGGTGATGAACAAAAGCGATCTTGAAGAAAAAATTGATGTGAGTGAAGTAAAGAAAATATTTGCAGAAAATTTAATTAAAGTTTCTACCTTGCAGCCCGCATCCATGCAGGCCCTAGAAGCAAAAATCGAAGACACCATCCGCAAGAACGTGAATTTTGACAGTCATGGTATTCTAATTAGTAATGTCCGTCATATCAAAGCCCTGGAAGAAGCCCAACAAAATCTGCTAGGGGCTTCCCGCTTAATGAATGAAGGGACATCGCTTGAGTTTATTTCCGAGGAAATCAAATCCGCGGTCAATCAATTAGATGCCATCACCGGCCGCAATATCGACGAAGACCTGCTAGACCGCATCTTTTCGGAATTCTGTATCGGTAAGTGATACGTAGACCTATGCCAGAGCAACAATTGCATAAACGTGGCGCGTTGGTGAATCCTGCTAATCGCTTTGAGAAAATATCTTTTGAGCGCGATGAAGATATTTCTGACGAAGATTATCCGTCTCCCAAGACAGTATTCTATAAGGACACTTCCAAGTCTATTATCAGTTACAACGACAGCCCAGACATTGGCTTTGAAACTAGTTTAAATCCCTATCGCGGCTGCGAGCATGGCTGTGTGTATTGTTATGCCAGGCCAACCCATGAATACTTTGGCCTTTCATCCGGCAGCGATTTTGAATCTATTATCTTTGTGAAAACCGATGCGCCAGCATTGTTGCGCAAGGAATTAGCGGCTCCTAAATGGAAACCACAGATCGTTGTCGTCAGCGGAGTGACGGATTGTTATCAGCCTTTTGAGAGAAAATTTCAAATTACTCGCCAATGCATGCAGGTTTTTCGTGAATTTCAAAACCCCGCAGCCATTATTACCAAGAATAGATTGGTGACCCGCGACATTGATATTTTTAAAGAGATGGCCACCTACAATGGAATTTCCGTGATGGTTTCCATGACTTCTCTTGACCCGCACATTGCTCGCAAGATGGAGCCGCGCGCTTCCACACCCGCTAATCGTTTAAAGACAATCGAGGAATTAGCCAAAGCCGGAATTCCGGTGAGGGTCAATGTGGCTCCCATCGTTCCAGGCTTAACCGATCATGAAATGCCTGCCATCCTAAAAGCCGCGGCCAGCGCGGGGGCGCAAGGTGCGGGATATACCGTCCTACGTCTGCCTTATGCGGTGAAAGATATTTTTGAGCGCTGGCTGCTTGAATATTTTCCTGATCGCAAAGATAAGATTTTGAATCGCATCCGCGAATTACGCAATGGCGCGCTTTATGATTCAAGCTGGGGCACACGCATGAAGGGTACCGGGATTTTTGCAGAACAAATCAGTCAAATTTTTGAAATAGGTGTTAAGCGTGCAGGGTTTCCTCAAAAAAGAATCCAGCTCTCCGTAGCTTCTTTCCGTAATGTCGATGATAAACAGATTAAATTATTTTGATTGAGTGGCACTTTGACTGCGGTAAGCGGCTAGCACCTTATTGAGCATGGCTGGGTCGCTCATTAATTCTTGGGTGAGTTTGAGGATTTTGGGATTGCCCAAGAGCTTGACCATATCATGAGCATTGATTTCTTGCTGGATCTGGGGGTCTTGAATGACCTTTTGAAAGCGTGGGTCTTGGGCAATGCTGGAGAGATCATCGTTGGATATTTTAACACTGCCATCGGTGGATTTACTGGTAACAATATCAGCTACTTGTTGATTGAGCAGGGGGCCCATCAAAGGCTTGGCAATCCGGGTATAGGACATGGATCGTAAAATATCATTTTGGGCCATGGAAAGATTTCCGGGCATAGAGATGACGGTTAAAAGCAAAAGCAAAAATACAATAAACACCCATCCCCAGCTTAAGGTTAAAAGAGCACCTGCGGTGCAGCTTAAAAAATTTGGTTTGATATCGTTATTGGTGCTGCGGGCCCATTCTTTGAGAATAAATCTTAAGAAAAAAGCCAGGATCAAAGGACCGATGGTCCCAATCAGAAGGCTTACGACGACATCTTTAGTGGCCTGGTAGTAAACGGCGCTGATAAAGGTGGTTATAATAATAGAGATAGGGCCAATCAGAGAAAGCATGAAGCCGCGGGAAAAGCCTCGCATCATGAGCATGACGCTTACAATAAAGGTAATGGAATCCGTAAAATCAACCATGACTTAATGCTCCGCCATGAAACGTACTTGCAGAAGCCAATAGAGAATTAGAAAAACACAGTAAACCAGAGGAACAATAAAGCAAATTTTCACGATCCAAGGGAAGGTAAGTTTGAGTTTCGATTTTGCCAATTTTTCTTTAATCTTGGCATATTGCTCTAGGGTTAATTGTTTGGCCTTGGGGGGTTGGTTTTTTTCTGCCATATTTAAATAGAGTATAACACTAGCTTTTTAAGCCCGCAATTGACATTCTAAGAAAATTTATGTACATTAAGAACCTAAGGAAGTTAGAAAAATTTATTTAATATTAATTTTTGCATTATATTTTTCTAATATTTCATAACCATAATATTTTCAATGTCTTGTAACGTGTAAAATTTTCTCATTTTAATTTGCTTTTTGCTAAATATAGTCTAAACTAATAATTAGAGCAAGCGTTTTCGCAAACAAGTTATCCCCGATTACCCTTTGGAAAAATTTATATGAGTTCAGGAACCAATCAACGTTCAGAGACACGTCAAAATTGCTATGTGCCAATAGAAGGTAAAGAGGGTTCTCAGTTTGAGCAGACTAAAACGTTAGACATTAGCCGTAACGGCATCGGGCTTATTTCTTCTCATCCGGTGCAGATTAATCAAAAAATTGCGCTTGAAATAGTTTTAAAACCCAATACTGAGCCGGTGATTGTGGTAGGCACCGTCAAATGGGTCCACAAAATTGAATCTTCAGACCAATACCGTATAGGCATGGTCTTTTCAGAAATTATTTCTGGCTCCTCGACAAGACTCGATAAGTATTTGACATCAAATCGCTGGGAATAGTCGTATGACAACAGCCCTGCAACCCCAAAATGAACGCCGGATATTTGAACGTTTTTCAGCTCGGTTTCCTGTCAAATTTAAAGACACCCGAGATGATTACGGGACGGATGTGTTTTTGCGTGATGCTTCAGCCCAAGGTGTGCGCATTATGACCAAGGAACGGTATTTTTTAGGTGATCAGCTTTCCCTAGAGGTTCAATTGCCTGATGGCGGTGAGCCAATGGTCTTAAATGGTGAGATCGTTTGGGTTAAGCTTGTTAATTTGTCCATGTGGGAAATTGGTGTGCAATTTTTTGAAGTCAATTTTTTGAGAATGCAGCGTCTTTTTAAACTCGCCGAAGGACTCCCTTTGTAAACTCCATCCGTTTCGTTTATGCCCCCAGAAGCTTTTTGTACATACCAATCAGATGGAGTGAGTTTTACCTCAACACAAGCGGCTCAAATTAAGAGCATCTATGCGCCGTTGTGCGGTATTGATGCCTTGTCTTTGAAATCCGCGATTACGCCGTTTTTAAGCGGAGATATCAAGCTTGATAAATTTCATTATCTAACCAAACCTGCCTCACGTGAAGATCTGCGTTATCCATTGCGTGAATTTTTTATTTATACCAAATCTAAAGGCGTGTTTAATCTTTTTCAAGAAAGTGCGGCGCAGTCATCCACGGTTGAGATAGGGCCATTATGGCATAAGCTTACCCGCAGGCATAAAGCAGCGGGGGTGGAATTGACCGCGCTTAATTTTATTCCGGTCACCGGTCAAAAAGTAGAACTCATGCAGGTGACGGTTAAAAATATTTCCAAGAAATCAATTTCCTTCGTACCGACGGCAGCCATTGCCATATTCGGACGTTCCTTGGCCAATAAGCATGATCATGAGCATGTCACCGCTCTTTTAAACCGCCCGGCGCAGACGAAGCAAGGAGTGGTGCTTCGCACCACCATGGCTTTTAATGAAGAAGGGCACAAAACCAGTCAAAGCGTTTATTATGTCTATGGCGTCGATCAAAAGGGTGTAGGCCCGCAGGGATCTTTCCCTACCGTCGATACTTTTTGCGGCGAGTCCGGCAGTCTATTAAGTCCAGCGGCGGTTTATGAAAATCAAAAGCCCAGGGTCCTAAGCCCCGAAGAGCTTAACGGGAAGGAAGTCACCGGGGCCTTACGTTTCAAAGAGGTTTCACTTAAAGCGGGCATGAGCCAGTCCTATATCATTGCCATCGGTTTAGAGAATGATGCTGCTCAAACACTGGAGACCTTTAAACAATTTGATTCACCAGAGAAATTGGTTCAAGCACTCGAGGCTAATAAGAAATTTTGGTTAAATAAAATTTCTTCCATCACCTTCAATAGCGGTGACGATAATTTTAATGCCTGGATGCGTTGGGTGATTCTGCAGCCGGTTTTACGACGGATTTTTGGTTGTTCTTTTTTGCCTGATCATGATTACGGTAAAGGCGGCCGCGGCTGGCGGGATATTTGGCAGGACTTATTGTCCTTAATCCTTATTGAGCCAACTCAAGTCAGACAGGATTTGATCAACAACTGTGCCGGCATCCGCATCGACGGCAGCAATGCCACCATCATTGGTTCAAAACCCGGTGAATTTTTAGCTGACCGCAATGCCATAACCAGGGTGTGGATGGACCATGGGGCGTGGCCTTTTTTGACCCTTATGCTTTATATTGATCAAAGCGGAGACTTTGACATCTTATTGACCAAGCAAACCTATTTTAGAGATCCGCAGCTGTCGCGCACGCACGATAAAGATATTGCCTGGGTCAGTCACTATGGTAATAAATTATTGGATAAAAAAGGGCATGTGCATGAAGGCACCTTGCTTGAACATATCTTGGTTCAACACCTGACACAGTTTTTTAATGTGGGCCAACACAATATTATCCGTTTAGAAAGCGCGGATTGGAATGACGGGCTGGATATGGCTTTTGGGCTAGGTGAATCCGTGGCGTTTAGCTCTTTTTACGGCGGCAATTTATTAAAGATCGCCAACCTTTTGGAGGTGATGGCCCAGAAGAAAAATATTATGACCATCTCGGTCAGCCGCGAGCTGCTGGTTCTCTTAGATACCTTGAGTGAAAAAATCAATTATGATTCTGCGCCATCAAAACGTCAGCATTTGTTTGGAAAATATTTTCATAGCGTGCAGCCTGTGGTCAGTGGAGAGATGGTTGAAGTTAAAATTGAGGATGTGGCGCGTGATCTTCGCGCCAAAGGCAACTGGATATTTTCGCATATCCGTCGTCAAGAAAAGCTACAGTTAAAAGAGGGTGGGAAAACCTACCAATGGTTTAATGGCTATTACGATAACCAGGCCAAAAGGGTAGAAGGCCTGATTAATAATACCGTGCGTATGACCTTAACGGCCCAAGTATTTTCGGTGATGAGCGGCATGGCGTCGAACGAGGAAATCAAAGAAATCATCGAGAGTGTTAATCATTATTTAAAAGATAAAAAATTAGGCGGCCTGCGTTTGAATACTGATTTTGGACTGGACCATTATCTGGATTTTGGACGGGCCTTTGGTTTTGCCTATGGCACCAAGGAAAATGGCGCGTTTTTTAGTCACATGAATGTGATGTATGCTGCTGCTCTTTACCAACGTGGTTTTGCCCGGGCAGGGTATGAGGTCTTACAGTCGATTTACCGCATGGCCAATGATGGCAAACGTAGCAAAATTTATCCAGGCATCCCTGAATACTTTGATTCCGAAGGCCGCGGCATGTACCATTATCTGACCGGCTCAGCCAGCTGGCTGGTCTTAACCCAATTGACCCATGTTTTTGGGGTCCGCGGCAGCGGAGGAGATTTGATTTTAGCTCCGCAACTCGTCAAGGAAGAATTCAACGCCAAAGGCATCGCCGCTGTTTCCTGCCAATTTGCCGGCAAACACCTGAAGGTGGAGTACCATAACCCCCAAAAACGTGATGCTGGCCAATATACGATCAAAGAAGTATTGATTAATGGGGTGCCTATTTCCGTCGAGCATTTGAGCAAGGACATGGTTTCTATTCCCCGGGAGCTTATTGTCCAGGATTCTGCTATTAAGGCCATCCTCCTCTAAGCCCTCTTCAAGGATAATCTCCTTGACCAAATACCTCGTCTGTGTTAAATTTTTTGTTCATGTCTTTCTAGTATTTTAAGAGAAAAATGATATTTTCTTAACTTTTTTGACAAAAATTGAGGAGATTGAATGGCAGAAGCCATGGAGCATTCGACACACCGTAATACCGCCCCCGAAGATCGCATTCCTCTTGTTCAAAAAGTCACCTATAGTATCGGAGCTCTGGTTAATCAGTTACAAGCTGCTGCCATTAGCGCCATGGTGTTGGTTTTAAACCTGGGGCTTGGCATGAACCCTGCCTTGGTTGGTATCGTCGGCACCGTACCGCGCTTGCTGGATGCTTTTACCGATCCGCTGATTGGTTATACCTCGGATAATGCGCGTACCCGTTATGGACGCCGTCGCCCTTTTATGTTGTTTGGTGCTCTGGTGGCAGGTTTAGCATTTGCTTTGCTTTTTCAGCTTTATAAGACACATAGTGAAATGTACAATTTTTGGTATTTTTTGATACTCCAATGTTTTTTTGTGGTGGCCTTCGCTTTTTTTGCTATACCCTTCATTGCTTTAGGTTTTGAAATGACCCCGGATTACCATGAACGCACCCGCCTACAGGGGGCTGCTAACAGCATTGGGCAAATCGCTTGGCTGATTTCTCCGTGGCTATTTAAGTTCATGTATACCACCAAGGACCTGATGCATGGGGTGCGCACCCTGGCCATTATCTTTGGGGTGATTATTGCCATCGGTGGACTGTTACCGGTTTTCTTCAACAAAGAATATTTCAAGAGCCTGCCCAGGCCGGAAAAAAAGAGTGTATTAAAAGATTTTTTTGGCGGCTGCATGATTGCTTTTAAAAATCGGGCCTTCATCAAGCTTACCGTCATTACCTTTTTGGTGTTCAACGGATTTATGTTGGCTTCAGCGTTTACCTCCTATGTGATTTTCTTTTATGATTTTGCCGGTGATTACGGCAAAGGCGGGACTTTGCTAGGTTGGTTTGGCACGGCCTCAGCGCTTTCCAGTTTTTTGTTAGTTATTCCTTTGATCACCTGGATTGCCACCAAAATAGGCAAGCGCAACACCTTTTTAATTACCATCCCGCTGTCGATTGTGGGCTATGCGTTAAAATGGATAGGCTATAACACAGTTCATCCGTACCTATTATTGATTGCCGCACCCTTTATTTCGTTTGGGTTAGGATCAGTGTTTACCATCATCAGTTCCATGTTGGCGGATGTGTGCGATCTTGATGAGCTGGAAACTGGTACCCGTCGGGAAGGGATCTTTGGGGCGATTTACTGGTGGGTGATTAAGTTAGGCCAGGCCTTGGCCTCGTTGATCTCAGGGATACTTTTAAATCTCACTGGTTTTAACATTGCCTTAGGAGCTCATCAGAGTCCCCAAACCTTATTTTATATGCGGATTTGTGATGTGGGCATTCCGATTGTGTCATCGATCGTGGCCATTTATATTCTCACCACCTTCGAAGTCACTGAAGATAAGGCTTACGAAATACGGCAAGAACTAGAAAAACGTAGAGGTAAAACCTAAGATGCGTAAGGTCATTTGGCTTAGCAGCATCATCTTGATAGTTCTGGCAGGATGCACTCAACCCGCCAAACCCAGCAACAAGATTGTGCTTTGGCATTGGATGACGGATCGCAATGATATTTTGCTTAAACTGGCCCAAGAGTATCAGCAACAAACCGGCATCGAAGTCACCGTTCAATTATTTGCTCCTTCTGATTCTTATTCCCAAAAAGTCATTGCCGCGGCCCAAGCCAGTATCTTGCCCGATATTTACGGTATTCTCGATAAGAAGGCCATTGTTGCGGATTTTATTCAGGCCGGTTTTGTTTCCAATTTGACGAGTGACATGCAAGCCAATGAGGGCAATTGGGAAAATTCTTTATTTGAGAAGGCCTTGGCCGATAAACGTTTTGGGGCGGACAATACCTATGGGGTTAAGCCGGGGATCTACGGTGTTCCCATTGATGTCACTAATGAACAAATCTTGTATAATAAAAAATTACTGGCCAAGGCCGGCATTAGTACGCCGCCTAAGACCTTTGATGAATTAATGAAGGATTCCCAAACTTTAAGAAGGGTGGGCATTACACCGTTTGTTTCAGGCTTTGGGGAGCTGTGGATCTTGGATTGTTTTGCTTCCAACTATGCTTTTAATCTCATGGGGGAAGAAAAGATTTTTGATACGTACCGCGGGAAAGTCAAATACACCGATCCCGACTGGGTTAAGGTATTTGATCTTTTTGCCCGCATGCGGGACAAGGGCTTTTTTATGGATGGCATTGTCACCAAGGGCAATAAATACGCGGAACAGGATTTTGCCTTGGAACGCGCGGCGTTTACTTTTAATGGTTCATGGTGTGTGAATGTCTATCATGATATGAATCCTGGTTTGGATTATGGGGTTATCCCGCCGCCGCCCGTGACAGGTGCTGCCTACCCCTTAAAAATTTGGGGAAGTGCTGGTTCAGTATTTGTGGTCAATGCCAATTCGCCGAATGCCGATAAGGCTATCGCTTTTTTAAAATGGTTGACGGCTAAAGACCAGCAAGTGCTTCTAGCGGAGCAGACTTTTAACTTGCCTTCTAATAAAGAGGCGCTTTCGGTGGTTTCACCGGTGCTGGCTGAATTCGCCAAAGGCATGGACCAAGCGACACATCCTAATGTTTGGCCGCTGAATGAAAAACCAACCGTGGTCGAAGCTTTTGACCGGGGCTTGCAGGCGATTATTATCGGAGAAAGAACTCCCCAGCAGGCAGCCGAAGATGTGCAGGCCGTTAAAGAAAAACAGATGGCCGATGGAGATTCCCAATGAATGAGAAATTGCGCACCGCTGCCATTGCTAAAGACAATTTCCAAAATTTTCTTTTCGTTCTTCCCGCGGTAATTATTTTTTGCATTTTTTATGTTTACCCATTCTTGAATATGATTTTTTTGTCCTTTCATGAATGGATTGGTATTGGCCCCATGCATTTTATTGGCCTTAAGAATTATACGGAATTAATGGGAGACCATATTTGGTGGAACTCCATTGGCCATGCCGCGTATATTACCCTGATTGCCTTGACCTTTCAAAATGCCTTGGCTTTTGCCTTAGCGTTAGCTTGTGACCGGGAAATCCGCATGAAGCGTTTCTACCGCGTGGTCTTTTTTATTCCTCCGGTACTTTCCGAGGTGGTGGTGGGTTTAATCTGGAACTGGATTTTAAATCCTGAAATGCAAAATGGTCAGCATATAGGCCTTTTGAATAGTTTTCTTTATCATTCAGGCTTCCCTCAATTAGTGCATAATTGGCTGGGAGACCCTCAAACGGCGCTCACCACCATTGCCATCGTGAATAGTTGGAAAGGTTTTGGTTGGGGATTTATTATCATGCTAGCAGGGTTACAGACCATTGACAAACAATTGTATGAAGCAGCCCGCATCGATGGCGCAGGCCGGTGGAAAGCTTTTATTCATGTGACTATCCCAATGATGCTGCCTGTGCTTGCGGTGGTAATGATATTAACCATCTTAGGTTGCATGCAGGTATTTGTGTTGATCATTGCCATGGTCAATGAAGGATTAGTGAATCATACGGATGTGCCGGTGACCTGTATTTTTTCTGCCATGCAAAACACCAATCGATTTGGTTATGCCTGCGCGGAAGCGGTGATTTTTGGCATCATTTTAGTGACGCTTTCATTTTTAACTAAAAAAGTAACAGATAGGTTCAAGCAAGCATGAGTACCAGATTCTCTAAATATACGGCTTGGAAGATGATTCAATCAACCTTGATCCATATTTTTCTGATGAGTGTGACTCTAACCTGTCTTTTTCCTTTATTATGGATGTTCCGTTGTTCCTTCATGACCAATGATACGGTTTTTGTGGACCAGGGTTTGATTCCGCATCATCTGGATTTTAGCAATTTTGCCTCGGCCTGGACCAAGGGTAATTTTGGGGTTTATTTTATCAATAGCGTGATCTATACGGTAAGTGTGGTTTTTGGCATTGTGCTAATTTCTTCTTTGGCCGCGTATGCTTTTTCTCGTCTCAAATTTCCCGGGAAGAATATTCTTTTTTATCTGTTTGTGGCGGCCATGATGATCCCCCTGCCTGGTTCTTTTGTGGCCCTTTTTGTGCTGATGACCAAACTGCATTTGATTAATACCCGTCTTGGCTATATCCTGTGCATGATTAATGTAGGGCTTTCCATGAGTATTTTATTGCTAAAGACATTTTTTGATAAAATGCCCCATGATTTGGAAGATGCTGCCCGTATTGATGGCTGCAGCAAGATAGGCATTTGGCTGCATATGGCGCTGCCTTTCGCGCGTCCTGCTATTGCGGTGATTGTGATTTTTAATTCGTTGAATGTTTGGAATGAATATATCCTGGCCTTTCTTTTATTGGGGGATTCCAATCTTATGCCTCTGCAAAGAGGATTGGTGGTTTTTCAGGGGGCCAATAGCACGGATTATCCGGTCTTGATGGCAGGTCTTACCATGGCAGCAGTACCCATTATCATGGTATACTTATTCATGCAAAAGTATATTGTTAAGGGACTTTCTTCAGGAGAAGTGATTGGATAATGAATAAAACGCTTCTTTATTTCTTAATTGTTTTTGGTGGTCTCATTTCCATCGTTCAAGCTCAGGATTCTTCTTCAGAATTGGTAAGGCAGGCTTGGAAAGCTTCCAATGAGAACGATCTTAAAGGCATTTCTTCTTTGGCCGATAAAATTGTTTCGAGTTATGGGGATACGGCTAAAGCCGAGGCTTCAACCTTAACAAATTTCCCCCCAAGACCAAAAATTAATGATTATCAGGCGATGGCGGATGTGGCTACTGTCTTGTTTATCAAGGCAGAAACCACCATGCATCAAGGCCAAAATGATGAAGCCATTAAGGAATTTAAAAACATCATCACCCAGTACCCTTGGGCCCAAAGTTTTGATCCCAGCCGCGGGGCTTATTGGTCCATCGCCGAGAAATCCCAAGACTCTATTGATACCATGCAAGGCAAGGCCCCCGCTGTGGTTGTCCTGGTAAGTAAGGCCCCTAAAACTAAACCAGTGCTGAAGTATCCAGGTACTGAAGAAGTGATTGACTGGAATAAGTATGGGACATTTTTAAATGTTGGCACCGCTAACTATCATTATCAGATCAATGATCAAGATGGTCTTGTGAAGGCCTTGGGTGAGGGCTTGTACCCTAATATTGTGGGTATTTATAAAGACCCACTCTATAAAAAGGCCAAAAGCCAAGGCCGCCTGCAAGGCAGTCAATGGGATTTCGTGAACACTACCGATTTGCAAGCTGCCTTCTATAAATGGGCCACGGCACCCGAATCACGGGGGGTGCAGTTGTTTTATACAGGCATTATTTTAGAGAAGGCCAAGATGTACATGAAGGCGATCAAGGCCTATGATGATTTGATTGTAAATTTCCCAGCGACCATTGCTTGGACCTATTGGCAAACCCCGTGGTTTCCTGCTGAAGCCGCCATGGCCAAGATCAAGTATTTGATCCGTATCCATCCAGAATTGCACCTTGAATATAAAGATGCCAAAATTCGCATTGAAAACGCTGATGATCCGCATCATTGTATTGTGATCACTCGTCCTGGGACCTTGCGCAAGTTAAATGCTATTGAAATTGCTAAGCAGGCCATTACATCCAAACCCGTGATGATGCCATTAGGAAAGCCTGTTTATTATTCTGGCCAGGGCCAGGTGCGTTTTGTGAAATACGAAAGCGGGCATTGGCAGTTATTGGTGGATAATAAGCCTTTCATGATCAAAGGGATGAGCTATATGCCCACCAAGGTAGGTCAGAGCCCAGATAATGGTACCTTGCAAGATTGGATGCAGGAAGATGATAGTCATGACGGTAAAATTACCTCACCCTATGAAGCATGGGTGGATAAATATGGGGATAATAAGCGTCATGCGGATGAGCCGACTGTGGGTGATTTTCAATTAATGAAGGACATGGGTGTCAATACGCTGCGCATTTACTATGAGACAATGTCGGATAAAGAAAAAGATCGGATATTTTTAGAACAAATGTATAAGGATACGGGTTTTAAAGTGGTATTAAGCACCTTTTTGGGAAAATACGCGCTTGGTTCTGGAGCTACATGGACTGAGGGAACAGATTATGCTAATCCGGTGCATCAAAAGAATTTGATGGAGCATGTTCGGAAAATGGTCATGGAGTTTAAAGATGAGCCTTATATTTTGATGTGGGTTTTAGGTAATGAAAATAATTACGGGGTGGCTTCCAATGCGGATAAGAAACCTGAGGCCTATTATAAATTTGTGAATGAAGTGGCCAAAATGATTAAGTCCATTGACCCTAATCATCCGGTGGCTATTTGTAATGGAGACACTTTATTTGTGGAAAAATTTGGCAAGTATGCGCCGGATGTGGATGCGTATGGGGCTAATGTGTACCGCGGGGATTATGGGTTTGGGTCTTTTTGGGATGAGGTCAAGGAACATGCGGATAAACCCACCTTCATCAGTGAATATGGGGCCCCGGCTTACGGGGGTGTTGCCATGTCTTACGAGGAAGCCCAACAAGCTCAAGCGGATTATCATAAAGGTAATTGGTTAGACATTCTTTATAACAGCGCGGGTTTCAAAGATGGAGATGGAAACTCCGTCGGTGGAATCGCTTTTGAATGGCTTGATGAATGGTGGAAAGATTATTCACCAGCTCTGCATGATAGTAAGGCGGATGCGGTAGGGCCTTTTCCCGGTGGTTATTATTTTGAAGAGTGGTTTGGGTTCTTCGGGCAAGGGGATGGGTCACAGAGCCCGTACTTGCGCGAACCTAGGAAAGTGTATTATACTTATAAGGAGCTTTGGAATTCCTAAAGCCAATCCCTATTAAGTATGTACTTGTAACAATCAATCAGTATAGGAGGAAGTCATGAAGAAATGGTTTAACGTATTTTTTGTCGCAGTCCTAAGCGTTGGCGCGGTAGATGCTTTTGCGGCTGATCAAGCTGCCGTCAGCGCTGCAAAAATGGCTGCAGAAAACCAACCTGTTCCTGTACCGCAAGCCAGCGGTGACGCGCAGGGCCCCAGCATGGATGCTCCCAGCGCTGCGGTGAAGGAACCGATTAATTTTGGGGATTACAGATCAAGCACTTTGACGACCAAGGCGTGGAATGCCATGGCCCAAAATGACATTGAATCTGTCTTGGCCTACACTAATAAATGCATCTCTTTATATGCGGCTCAAGCTCAGAAGATGCAAGCTGGGTTGAAGGACTATGTGACTGGTTCTAATGATGCGATCTTTAAGATGTGGGCTTTAAATGACGTGGCTACCAGCTACTACATTCAAGGTGAAGCTTATCGTCATGCCAACATGAAAGATGAAGCCAAAGCTGCTTATAATAAAATCATTAGTGATTATTCTTTCGGCCAAGCTTGGGACACCAAGGGTTGGTTTTGGAAACCCGCTGCTGCTGCCAAAGAAAAATTAGATATGATAGCCACAGGTGCTAGCTGGGACTTCGGTGATTATTCTTCAAGCACCCTGGTTCAAAAAGCTTGGGCCTCCTTAGCTGCCAATGATCTTAATGGCGTGCAGGCCTATGTGAATAAGACCTTGGAATTATATGAAGGCAAGGCCAAGGAAATGCAAGCGAGCCTCAAGGAATATGCCTGGGAATCTAAAGAAAAGATTTTTAGCTTCTGGGCTTTGAATGATGTAGGCACCGCGTTGTTTATCGAAGGCGAAGCTTTTCAAAATGCCGGCAAGAAAGATGATGCTGTCAAGGCGTACAAGCGGGTCATTAATGAATTCCAGTATGCGCAATGCTGGGATCCTAATGGCTGGTTCTGGAAACCTGCCGAAGCTGCTCAACAAAAGTTAGCTGAGATGGATAATGTTTAATTGTTAGAATAAAATTAGGGACGGTTCCGAATTAAATTTAATTCGGAACCGTCCCTAATTTTTAATGTTGTCTTTAATTTTCCCCAACCCCCCGAGAAATATATGAAATTCAGTTGTTATCTGTTGGTATTGTTTGTGTGTATTAGTGGGATTTCCTATGCCCAGGACGAGGTTTCTGGTGACACAGAAACAAAAGTCTTCAAACCTTTTTATGTTTATAAAGACAAAGGGTTCATGAACCGTTTTGTTCCATCAGGCTATATGCCGACGGGCGAATGCATTAGGCAGGATGATGCTTGGAGGCAAAATTGTCAGGAGGGACAAAGCTGCATTAAAATTAATTATGATATTCCATGCTCGCTGAAAGGCCGTCATTGGGCGGGTGTCTATTGGTTGAACCCCGCTGACAATTGGGGCGACCGCAAAGGTGGTTACAATTTAACGGGCGCTAAAAAACTAGTGTTCTGGGCTCGAGGAGAAATTGGCGGCGAGAAAATCGCGGAGTTTCGCATTGGCGGCATAGGCCAAGGCCGGGATTATCCCGATACTGATACAGCGTCGATAGGTCCGGTGATTTTGTCCAATAAATGGCGTGAGTATGAAATTAATTTGCGCGACAAAGATTTGACTTATATCAGCGGTGGTTTTGCCTGGATTGCGAATGTGGACGATAATCCCACCTCGTGTGTTTTTTATCTCGATGACATTCACTACGAATAATTGATGCAAAAATTCTTTCAAATTTCCTTGTATTGAGGCGATGGGTTTGTTATATTCTTTGTAATAAAAATAACGGGAGAATGTATGTCCATTGCAGTGCGTGTTAGTGTTTGGATCTTAGGTGTGCTGGTGGTGGTTAGCGCCGCTGTTGCCGTCTTGGCCTTAATGCAGAAGCAATCCCTTCAAGGGCAAAATCAAACTCTCCACAATCAAGTCAACTCGGCCCAAGGCCAGTTATCCGATCTTAATTCCCAAATTAAAAAAATTACTGATGACGAGACAGAGCTTAACAATAAGATTTCTCAAGCTCAGCAGGAAAAGAACCAACTGCAAACTCAGTATGATGCATTAAAGCAAAAGAATGATGATTTCCAGAATCAATTGACCCAAGCCAATTCTGATCGTGATGATTGGAAAAATCGGGTTGATACCATCACCCATGAACGTGATGAATTGGCTGATAAACTGAAGAATCAACCAGCGAAGATTGTTTACCGTGACCGTGTGGTCCAAGCCGCAGCTCCGGTTGAAGGTGCTGAAGCTTCAGCCCCCGTGGTCAATATCAATGTTCCTTCCGGCCAGAATGATCAATATTGGGCTTCCGTCTTGAAACAAAAGGCGGCCTTGCAGATTGCCGTAGACCGCGAAAAATCCGATCTTGACAGCCAAGCCTTGCAGATTGTTGAACTTAAAAAACAGAATTCCGATCTTGAACTCCAGGTTAAGCAAGTTTCTAACGAAAAAGATGAGATTGTGCAGAAGATCAAATATGGTCAAGATTTGGCGGATAATCTCTCCATCGATTTGGCCCGTTCCCGCAATGATCAAGAAGCTGTTAATGATCGTGCTGATAAATTAAAGGAAGAAAATTTAGAGCTGTTAGCCCAATTGCGTTCAGTGAGTTCCACCAAGGTTGAGCTTGAACAAACCATTTCTCGTCTCACGGATGACAAAGACGCCATGCAGAAGAAATTAATTGAGACTGAAAGCGTCATTCAGAATCGCATTGATGATATTTGGAAAATCAAAGAGGGTCTGGATAAAAAGCTTTCCGAAAATTCCGCGGTGGCCACTACTTCCACCATGGAATTGCCTCCCATTATTGTTAATGCTCCTGCCGGACAGCAGCAACCGATGGCTTCAAGTCCTGCAGCCCCCACGGCCATGTCTGGCAAAACCGAAGGGGCTATTATTAGTATTAATGAGTCCAATAATTTTGTCATTGTTGATTTAGGCCAGCAAAATAGTGCTGTGAATATTGGCACGCCGTTTAAGGTTTACCGTAATAATCAAGTGATTGGCAATTTGGAAGTTATTCAAGTCCGCCGTGATATTAGTGCCGCGGATATCAAGGATAAAACAGCTGATCTTAAGGTCGGCGATGTTGTCAGATTTAACTAATGACTGAAAAAAAAGTAAGCATAACAGATGTCGCCCGCAAGGCGAATGTATCGATCACCACGGTTTCCCGCGTATTAAATAAAGTCCCTACCGTTAATAAAGAAATTGCCCAACGCGTTGAACAAGTAATTAATGATTTGAAATTTAGGCCTAATCCAACCGCGCAGCGTCTAGCCCGTGGTATCCAGAATACGGCCATTGGTTTTGTGATTCCCGGTTATCCAGGTATCTTTCATTCTTTTTATGCGGTGGAATTGATGCGCGGCATTGGTCATGGCTGTGAAACCTTGAGGTTAGATTTAATTTTTCATATCACCGACGGTCGGAATCCTCTAAGATCCAATTTTGCCGGCGGTCTTATTTTTGCGGATATTATTGAAAATTTGCCACAGGTTGAGATAGCTTTACAAGAAGGTATGCCTTGCCTGGTGATTAATCATATCGTCAATGATTTGGATGTCAGTTACATTGCGGTGGATAACGTTAAAGGCGGATTTGCGGCTGCTGAATATTTAGTGAATTTAGGCCATAAGCGCATTGCGACCGTCACGGGTAATATGCAAACCCAGGCAGGCATTGACCGTTTTGAAGGTTTTCAGAAAGCATTAAAGCAGCATCATATTGATTGCCCTCAAGAGTATATTTATAAAGGCGACTATTCTCGTCGCTCCGCGCGTCAGGCGGCTGAACGGTTTTTCTCATTGGAGAATCCACCTACCGCCATTTTTGCGGCGAGCGATGACATGGCCTTGGAGATTATCTCGGTGGCTATGGAAAATGGCATTAAGGTGCCGGATGATATTTCTATTATTGGTTTTGATGATAATCCAGCGGGACTTTTTGGGCCGGTAGGTTTGACTACCATCAAGCAGCCGCTGTTTGCGATGGGTGAGGAAGCTACAAGAGTGATTTATGAAATCATGACCGGTAAGCAAACCGGCCGTGTGCATAAGGTGCTTGCTCCTGATTTAATAGTGCGGGAGTCCTGCGCTCAGCCGTCATCATAAGACTTGACAATTTTATTTTTTTGTTTTATAAATAGAAATCATTTCTGTATATGACTAGTACCTATATAAACAAATTAAAAGCGAATAAATTGAAATTGACGCCTAAACGTCAGGCGATTCTTGATTGCTTTGTGCACGAAGGCCGGTATTTGACGCCTGAAAATGTCTGGGAACATCTAAAGAAACAGTTTAAGCGCTTAGGCTTACCCAGCATTTATAGGAACTTAGAGAGCTTTGAAGATTGTGGGATCTTAGTTAAAATTCAGAAAGAAGATCGCCGGCTTTATTATGCGTTGTGCCAAGGGGGTAATCATGGGCATGACCATCATCACCATCACATTGTCTGTATCAAATGTGGTAGAGTCTCTGATGTGGAAGGCTGTGTACTTAGAGGCATTGTCAAAGCAGGTGGGTATAAGGTTTTAAAACATTTTATCCAATTTGAAGGTATTTGCCCTAAGTGTCAATAAAATTTTTTTATCTGTAGATGAAAATGATTTCTATCTGTAGAAAGGAATGTAGCATGAATACGTTTTTAAAAATCTCTTGGCTATTTTCTCTATTAATAGCTTTAGGATGCCTGCCAGCTCACGCGGCAAAACCCCAAGTGATTGCCACCATCAGTATTATTGGCGATGTGGTAAAGAATGTGGCAGGGGATAAGGTTAATTTAGTGACGCTGGTTGGTCCAGACGGCGATGCGCACGAATATGAGCCCGTACCGCAGGATTCGGTAAATCTTTCTAAAGCTGATTTGATATTTGAGAATGGGCTTCATTTGGAGCATTGGTTGGACAAATTGTATGAAGCCAGCGGATCCAAGGCTGCACGCATCGTGGTTTCTGAAGGTGTAATCCCTCGTGTATTTGAAAATAATTCCCAAGAAACCGACCCGCATGCCTGGCAGGATGTGAATAGTGTGATTCTTTATACTCAGAATATCACCAAGGCCTTGGATGCTTTTGATCCAGCCAATAAAGCCATTTATGATCAAAATGCGGCCAACTATATCAAGCAATTACAAGATCTCAATCAATGGGTCAAAAAGCAAGTGGCCACCATTCCTCAGGAAGATAGAAAGCTTGTGACCAATCATGATGCCTTAGGGTATTTTGCTCGGGGATATGGTTTTCAAATCATTGGAGCTGTGATCCCTTCAGCCACGACCGAAGCTGCAGATCCTTCGGCCAAGCAAACCGTAGAATTGATTAATATTATCGAAGCTAATCACGTGCATGCGGTGTTTTCAGAGAATATTACTTCTCCTAAATTAGCCCAGATGCTTTCACAAGAAGCAGGGGTCAAGGTAGCGCCAGATCTTTACACCGACGCGCTAGGAGCTCCAGGTACTGATGGAGATACGTACATTAAGATGATTCATTACAATGTGGGAGTATTTGAAAAGTATTTAAAATAGACTTTGAACCTCCACACCCCTGGGAGGTGTGGAGGTTCATTTTAACCTATAAATAGAAATGATTTCTGTTTATAACGAAAGGAAGGGTATGAGGAAGGCTAGATGGTACGTGATTGGTTTGTATTTTGTTTGTTTCTTCTCAGTTAGTGCAATAGCAGATACTCCCTCAACACAGCTCAATGAGGTGGATGTGATCGGTAAGTTAGACCAGGCGCGGGACAGCATTCAACCCAGCCTAGGGGCCACGGATTATTACATCAACAGCGATCAAATTGATGATCAAAGTGAAGGCAGTAATGCTTCTTTTAATCAGGTTCTCTTAAGAGCTCCGGGTGTCGCCCAAGATAACGATGGGCAATTGCACGTAAGAGGCGAACACGCCAATTTGCAGTACCGGATCAATGATGTTTTGTTGCCTGAAGGATTGACGGGATTCGGCGAAGAACTTGATACACGTTTTGTGGATAATGTTTCTTTAATTGATGGATCTCTCCCAGCTCAATATGGTTTTCATACCGCAGGCATCGTGGATATTCATACTAAAAGCGGGGCATTTACCAATGGTGGGGACGTTTCTATGTATGGGGGAAGTCACAGTGAGGTCAACCCCAGCTTTACTTATGGAGGATCGGCTAGCCAAGGCGGAATCAATTATTTTACCACTGGCAGCTATCTGGAAGACAATCTAGGTATTGAAAATCCAACAGATGGTACATCCGCCATCCATGACCAGACCCAACAGGGCAAGATGTTTGCTTATGCCTCAAAGATCATTGATGATGAAAGCCGTCTTAGCGTTATGCTCAGCGCTTCCCATAGTGATTTTCAAGTCCCTAACAGCCCCGGCGGTTCTCCATTCCTGGATAACGCTATGAATCCTCTACCTTTGCCATTTGAAGATTCTGCTGACGTGAATGACCGCCAAGTAGAGCAGAATTTTTATGGTGTGGTTGCCTACCAAAAAGCAGAAGATAAACTTAATTATCAGGTGTCTGCCTTTACCCGTTTTAGCGAGGTCAATTACTTGCCCGATAATATCGGTGATCTGGAATATAACGGGGTCGCCACCACCATCAATGACAGCATCTTGACCAATGGAGTTGAGCTGGATGGCTCTTACCAGTTAAACGACCAGCATACCTTGCGTGCCGGGTCAATGTTTACCATCAGTGATACTATCAACGAGAATAATTCCGATGTTTTTCCGGACTTCGGCAGCGGTGTGAGCGGACCGGAAGAATCAGTCAATGTTAATAACCAAAAGCAGGGAGAAACATACGGCCTTTACTTACAGGATGAATGGAAGGTCTTTGATCCTTTGACAATCAACTTTGGCGGCCGTTTTGACCAATCCTACCAATACCTTAATGAGTACCAATTCAGCCCTCGTATCAATGCCGTCTATAATGTCGATAAAGACACGACCGTACATGCCGGATATGCGCGTTATTTTACCCCGCCGCCGCTGGAGTTGGAACAAAACGCCAATCCTGCTATTTTTGATAACACCACGAATGCGGCTGAGGTGGATGTCAATTCATCGGCCAAGGCGGAACGGGCGAATTATTATGACGCGGGTGTGACGCATAATTTCTTACCTGGACTGTCAGTCGGTATGGATAGCTATTACAAAACTGCTGTCGACCAACTTGATGACGGACAGTTTGGCGCGGCACCCATTGTGACCCCCTTTAATTATAAACTGGGTAGAGTTTATGGGACTGAATTAACCATTAATTATAAAAAAGGAGGGTTTTCCGGTTACACGAACACCTCCTTCGACCATTCCTTAGGTAAGGGTATTGCTTCCAATGAGTTTCATTTTTCCCAGGATGATTTAGATTATATTAACTCTCATTGGATCAAGTTAGACCATCAACAAAGCCTGACAGTTTCGGCTGGATTGGCATATGAGTTTAATAATACTGGATACGCAGCGTTAAATAACACAAAAGTTTATGCTGACCTGCTTTTTGGCAGTGGGTTGCGTGAAGATGGCCTCGTGGGTGACACCAACGTACCTAATGGTAAACGTGTGGGGTCCTACAATCCTATTAATCTTGGGTTAGAACATACCTTTAAAATAAATGCTAAAAACGATATCAAGGTGCGCTTTGATGTGGTCAATGTTTTTGATGAGGTCTACGAGTTAAGGAATGGCACAGGAGTCGGTGTTGCTGCCCCATCCTTTGGTCCTCGACGGGGATATTACGGCGGTGTGACCTATGATTTCTAATTTTACGAGAGGGGGAATAGATAATGTTCAATTTATTTTTAAAAGGTGGCCCAGTGATGTGGCCCATGCTTATCACCTCAATGATTACCTTGACGGTGGTCATCGAGCGTTTTTTGTTTCTTTGGCGTGAACACTGCTTAAAAGATCCGCAGATCGTTCAGAAAATTCTCACCGAGGTGGAGGCTGGCCGTATGGAAGAGGCCATTCGCACCGGAGAAAAATCTCAGGATTGCGTGGCAGAAATCCTCACCTATGGATTGCGCCACCGTCAAACGTCCTTGACCAATGCCTTGTTGCACGCGGCTAATTCAGAATTAAAGCGTCATGCCCAAGGGCTGCCCATCCTTGACACTGTCATTACCTTAGCACCCTTGATGGGGCTTTTGGGGACAGTTACTGGCATGATCTATGCCTTTGGCCTATTGGGCAATAAAGAATTGGAAGCCCCAACGGTGATCACCGGTGGCATTGCCCAGGCCTTGATTGCAACCGCTTGCGGGTTGGCCATTGCCATCATTGCGCTTATTCCGTTTAATTATCTCAATGCTCAACTGGAAGCATTCCGGCATGAGATCGAGGACATCACCACCCATCTAGAATTACTCTTGAAAGGAAAGAATTCGTGATAATCCCTTTGCCAACTAGCCGCCGCCGGCCGAGGATAGAAATCATTCCGCTGATTGATATCATTTTTTTTCTTTTGGCCACCTTTGTGATGATTTCTTTGTCCATGGTCCGAAATCAAGGTCTTAACGTGAATTTACCCACGGCCCAAAGCGGTACATCTCAAGACCGGAGTAGGTCTGTTACTATTACCGTCACAGAAACCCAAGATGTTTATCTTGATAAAGAAAGAATCAATTTGAATGGGCTTACCGAAAGTTTGAAGGCCTTAAAGGCCCAAGATCCTGGGCTTAAGGTTTTTATTAACGCTGATGCGAAGGCCTTGTTTCAATCAGCTGTGAAAGTGCTCGATGATGTGCGCTTGGCTGGCATCAGCAGGGTGGCCATTCAAACCAAAGGAGAGGCACTTGCGGCCAAATGAGATACTCCGTTCCTCTTGCCATTTCTTTGTCTGTTCATGTGCTATTGTTTATCATGGGCGGAGCTCTTTTGGTTAAGTCCGCGCAGGTCCGCGTCCAGGTAATTCCTCAAAGCATTCAGGTAGACCTAGAACAAATGCCACCTCAAGCTCAGCCTCAGCCTAAAATTGAAAAAAATATTTGGGCTAAAGCATCGGCCGTGCCTAAGGTCAAAAAAAAATTGATTGTTAAAACGCTGCCAAGGCCAATTCAATCTGTTGTGAAGATGGTCCAAGCCAGGGCAGATTATTTTCAAAATCCACCGCCAGAGTACCCCGAGTTAGCCAAACAAATGAGGCAGGAAGGTTTGGTGCTGTTGAGTGTTGATGTTGACCGCAATGGCTCACCCATTAAGGTCGAGATCATCAAAAGTTCAGGTTTTCATATGCTCGATCAGGCAGCGTTCAGGGCTGTAAGTCATTGGCAATTTCAGCCTGGCCGCATGGGCAATTTACCTGTCGAATCCGTTGTCACCATTCCTATCCGATTTACTTTAGAAAAAGAAATAACCTAAGACCTCCTCAACACCCGGTGTTGGGAGGTATGCTTGACAATCCCCTAAAATAGAGGTATTTTAGACGACTAAGCTCGAGACTATCTTAGGCAGAGAATAACTATGAATTCATTCGATTGTATAATAATTGGAGCAGGACATGCCGGCGTTGAAGCGGCCTTGGCGCCTGCACGCATGGGGCTTAAGACGGCCATGGTTACTTTATCTAAGGAAACCATTGGGCAGATGAGCTGTAATCCTGCCATTGGTGGTGTGGGTAAAGGCCAATTGGTGAAGGAGATCGACGCTCTTGGCGGAGAAATGGGCCTGGCGGCTGACCGCACCGGCATTCAATTCCGTCAGCTGAATGCCTCGAAGGGCCAAGCCGTGCGCTCTTCCCGCTGCCAATCTGACCGTAAGCAATACCGCCTGTACATGCAACAGGTAGTTTTAAATCAAGCGAATTTGACTGTGATTGAAGATAAGGTCAGCGAATTGATGGTTGAAGGCGGCCAGGTTAAAGGCATTAAAACCGCTGGCGGCCTTACGATTGAAGCCCCCACCGTGGTGATTACGACTGGCACTTTTTTAGACGGCCGCATGCATGTGGGTACTCAAATCACCCCCGGCGGACGTGTGGGAGAACAAGCTTCTCGTCGGTTGGCGACGTCTATGCGTGATTTAGGTTTGCCAGTCGTGATGTTTAAAACCGGTACACCACCGCGTTTAGATGGCCGCACCATTGATTTTTCGAACATGGAACGTCAGGATTCTGATGATCCCATCATCCCATTTTCTTTTAGAACACCATTTATTCCTAAGGAACAAAAATTATTACCGTGCCACATCACCCGCACCACAGAACAGACCCATGACATTATTCGGGCCAATTTCCATTTGTCGCCCATGTATTCAGGCCAGATCAAGGCCACCGGCGTGCGCTATTGCCCGTCGATCGAAGATAAATTAAAGAAATTTGCTGATAAATCGACCCATCATGTTTTTCTTGAACCAGAGGGTTTAGATACTTTTGAGTATTATCCTAATGGTATCTCAACCGGTTTGCCTGCGGATGTGCAAGAGCAGATGGTGCATTCTATTCCGGGTTTAGAAAAGGCCGTGATTGTGCGTCCGGGGTATTCGATTGAGCATGGCGTGGTACCAGCCACGGAATTAAAACCAACCCTTGAGACCAAGAAGATCAAAGGTTTATTTTTAGCAGGACAGATCAATGGGACCACCGGTTATGAAGAAGCAGGGGCCCAAGGTTTGATGGCGGGGATCAATGCGGCTTTACAAGTCAGGAATCAGGAGCCCTTTATTTTGGGACGTGAATCCTATATCGGTGTACTCATCGATGATTTAACCACCAAGGGCACGGAAGAGCCGTACCGTATGTTTACTTCACGGGTCGAGTATCGCTTGATTGTGCGCGAAGATAATGCGGATAATCGCCTGGCACATCATGGACATCGTTTAGGGTTACTTTCTGATGCGGAGTATGCCCAGGGGATTGAAAAGTATCTTTCCATTGGCCGTGAAATTGAACATTTACGTAGTACCAAAATCCCTCCAGGGACTCCTTTAGACCAGGTGTTAGAAGATGCTCAAAGCGCACCGCTTAAACAAGCAGTGTCCTTGTATGATTTGCTTAAGCGTCCTGAGATTCGCTATGAGATGATTTCAAGCTTCGACGGTACACTTAAAGATTTAGGCCGTGAAGTCATTGCTCAAGTGGAGTATGAGATTAAGTACGAAGGTTTCATTCATCGTCAGAAAAAAGAAGTCGAGAAATTCCAGCATATCGAATATATCAAGATCCCGGAAGGCTTTGATTTTCAGGCGGTGCACGGGCTTTCTAAAGAGATTGTTGAGAAACTCAATCGTTTTAACCCTATGACCTTGGGTGCTGCCAACCGTATTTCTGGTGTGACGCCCGCAGCAATTACCTTACTGATGGTCTATTTAAAAAAATGGAGGGAAATGAAGCATGAGAATAGCCAATGATATTACTGAATTAATCGGGAATACTCCGTTAGTTAAATTAAACAAGGTGACTCAAGGCTGTGGGGCGACTGTCTTGGCTAAGCTTGAATTTTTTAATCCCCTGCATTCCGTCAAAGACCGTATTGGCTTTAACATGATCCGTGCAGCGGAAAAAGCAGGCAAGATCAAGGATAATACCGTGATCGTTGAGCCTACATCAGGCAATACCGGTATTGCGTTGGCTTTCGTGTGCGCGGTTAAGGGTTATAAATTAATGCTCACCATGCCCGAGACCATGAGCTTGGAACGCCGGGCGTTGCTGCGTGCTTTAGGTGCTGAATTAGTGTTAACCCCTGGCCCAGAAGGCATGAAGGGGGCGATTAAAAAAGCGAAAGAAATTTTAGATTCAGATCCTAATAAATATTTCATGCCTCAGCAATTTGACAACCCAGCTAATGTGGAAATTCATCGTTTAACCACGGCTGAAGAAATCTGGAAAGACACCGACGGTAAGGTAGATATTTTGATTTCAGGGGTGGGTACTGGTGGTACCATCACCGGTGTGGCCCAAGTGATCAAGCAGCGCAAGCCCACCTTTAAAGCCATTGCGGTTGAGCCTGCCACGTCACCAGTTCTTTCAGGCGGACAAGCTGGTCCGCATAAGATTCAAGGCATAGGTGCTGGTTTTATCCCGAGCATCGTTGATACCAAGCTCATTGATGAAGTGGTGCAAGTCACCAATGATGAATCCTTTGCCATGGCCAAGCGCTTGATCCGAGAAGAAGGGATTCTTTGCGGTATCTCTTCAGGTGCAGCCGTGACCGCTGCCATCAAGGTAGCCCAACGCCCGGAGAATAAGGGCAAGCTTATCGTGGCCATTATTCCTTCCACTGGCGAACGCTATCTATCCACAGATCTTTTTGCCGAATATCGTTCATAATTAATTAGTGACGTCTATTAAATTAGTAAAAGGGGCACTTTAAGTGTCCCTTTTACTTTTAATGGTGGAAATGAAAAATTGGTATTATATAAATATGGGTGTTACACTTTGCTCATCGTGAAAAAATTAGTATCTGTATCGATCCTTGCCTGTTTTTTGATCACTGGGCAGATGGGGCCGTGCCCTGTTTATGCCCAAGATTTTTCTTTGCCCGCTCCCGGCCAAATGGTTGCTTTAAGTCCTCAATTTGAACCAGCCTTAATTCGAGGTTTGGTTGTCCACCGCGATAATCCTTTCCTTTTTGATTTCATCGTAGATCCCGGCCAATCGAAATTATCCGGCCAAGTCCTTAAGCAAGAATCTGACCGCATGATTAAGTATTTTTTCGCGTCCCTAACCATTCCTGACAAAGATATCTGGGTCAATCTTTCACCTTATGAAAAAAACCGCATGATCCCACAAGCCTTAGGGCAGACGATAATGGGACGTGATCTTTTGGCTCAAGATTATATGCTTAAGCAGTTATCTGCTTCCCTGATCTATCCCCAGAAAAATTTAGGGAAGATATTTTGGGATAGGATATATACAAAAGCCAAACAGCTCTACGGAACAACGGAAATCCCGGTCAATACATTCAATAAGGTGTGGATTGTTCCGCAGAAGGTGGGTATTTATGAGCACGGCCAAACAGTCTTTATTGTGGATGGTCATTTGAAGGTGTTATTGGAAGAAGATTATTTGTCCTTAACGAAACACGTGGCAATTTCTAATTGGGCAACTCACCACACCATTGCTTCAGATATCATCCGTCAACTCATCCTTCCCGAAATCGAAAAAGAAGTCAACAATGGCAAAAACTTTGCCATCTTGCGTCAGATATTCTACGCCCAGGCCTTGGCGGTCTGGTTTAAGCGCAATATAAAACAAGCCTTGCTAAACCGAGTTTATGCCAATAAAGGCACAGTCAAAGGGATAGACCAGAATAATGCAGCGACAAATGAAGAGATATTTCAACAATACTTAAAGGCCTATAAAAAAGGTGTTTTTAATTATATTAAGAATGATCTCGATCCAACAACTCAGGAGAAGATGCCGCGAAAGTATTTTTCGGGAGGGTATGCGCCTGAGGACATCACTTTTGGAACTGAAAGTTTACAACAAGCTGAACCTGCTATGATGGGGGCAGAAAAAGATGGAGCGATGGAAATCAATGTTATTGCGACTGACCCAGCGATGATCGGAGAAGCACAGATTCATGATGTCATCCCGGGTTCCTGGGTATATCGAGATGAATCTATAAGAATGACACAACAAGCATTTCGGCAGGCCGTATCTTCTTTTGAATATGAGGGTAAGGCCGGTCCTAGAATTTTTTATTTAAATCCGGTGGTAACATACATGTATGCCAGGGCAATAGAAAAACAAGGTGCAAAAGAGGCTGCTGTAGTGAAAAGCATTTTACGTAATTTGACTAAGAGTATGGACGAATTTGATAGTTCTCGCCTGCCCACAGCAGACGAAAGAGTGCTTATTGGGCAAGCTGTTGAGATTGTTCGGACGTATGCCAATAGGCATGGATTTCCTTTTAGAGACTTCTCTGAGGATGTTCGTTTTGTAGATCAAAAAATGCCAAGAGAGGACGCTAGGGGTAATTGGGACCCATTGGTGAGAAAGGTATATATTTCTAGCTCGGTAGCTTCATCGAATCTAATTAGAAATACTATTGTTCACGAATCATTTCATGGGATAACGGGTGGGGTTCCTTTAATGTGGTTGAATGAAGCGGCTACAGACTTCGTATCAGCACAGGCTATTTTGGAATGGGGAGATGAAAATTTAATAGGTGTAAATCCAACGAGCCATGTATTTGCTAAATCTAGAAGAGAAGGTGTTGACCTAAAGGCTAAATCAGAAAAAGAGGGCGCCAATATATTCGCAGGTGGGTATCCTGAGTTGGTGCTTTTTATGGAAGGCATTAGGAAATCTTTAGGGGAAAATGATTTTCATCGATTTTTGCTAGAATATTGGGATGGAAATTGGCCGGCTATCATCGAGATATTAAGGAGCAAGAAAATATCATTAGAGAAGATGGAAGGGGTTGAGTCTCAATGGAAAAAGGTATACCAGAAGCCTATTGTCCCTGCTTTATTTAGAGAATTTCTTATTTCAACAAGCAGGACTTTATTCGGTCGTGATTTTGAAAAATTAATTGACTATGATGCGGCGATGAGGGTTGAAATGAGCACACTCACCATTGCCGCTGTTTTACTTTTGACTAGAAATGCCTGGGCGCAAAGAGACCATGTTTCGCCTACTCTTGAGAGAATGTCATATAAAATTAACGGCGAAAACATTACCTTTAGCCAAACACATGGCATCTTTGAAATAAGACGCTGGACAGAAGATAAGCTCGTCAAAATCCCCCTTATTAATGTTTACCAATTTGATCTTGGCAAGAAGCCCAGCCTGACAGAGTTTTATATTGATGGGAAAACAATAGGTCCAAAAGAAAAACGTCCTTTTAAGAGCGCTGAATTCGGAACCGAGTGCAGAGCTATTTTGAATTTGCTTCATCTGGCACTGGAAAAGGAAAGGGTTCTAGCTAAGAAAGACAAATTAAATAAATATCTAAATGAATTGAAACCGTTTCAAAGCGTTCCTGATGCAGCAATGAGTGAGTCTAATATGAAAGAAAGCCTTATGGTACCAACGGTATTGGTAGCAATTGCTGCCATAGTAATGGCTTCGTACGATATAGCAGGTAAGGTGAGTGGGTATCAAATTTTTCAAAAAAACGAAGAGTTAACCAAATTTGATAATGATCAAGAGGACCTCTCACCAGGAGTAAAGAGGATCATAGAATTCATTAGTGGTAAATTAGCAGACGAAACGAAGCCGGATGATTTCAAATTCGTCACTTCTGCAGGTGATAAAAAGATAAATTTGCCCGTGTCGGTATATGAGGGAGATAAATTGATGTTTAAAGCTGCTCCCTTAGAAGCTCCTTCTAGAATTAGATTAGATGAGTTAGATTTTAGGGGAGAGAAAACCATTGCCTCAATTGATGTGACGCTGGATTCAGATCGTAAGACGATAGATGTTCCCTTTGGTTCTTGGAAAGAACCCCACATGTGGAAAATTGTTGAGGTCAAAGAGGGTGGTAACGTTAACCATCGAATATACGTCAGTGACGATAAGTATTCTGGTTATGAATGGCGGCCATCGGTGCATGTTTTTCTCATAAAATCGGTACAGCATCTTCAGGATGAGGCCGCAAGGGCCAAGAGATTAAGAGCTCACAAGAAATCAGTTGGACCTATAATTGGGCCTGATTTAAGGCCGCTTAGGGACTTTACAAAAATCGATTTTGTAGCTACATTGATGACACCAGAAAAATTATTAAAGATCTTGGGCAAGGATTTAAAGGGCACGAATATTACAATGCCAGTTAAAGGCTCTCCCGTTGGAAAATTGAATGAATTAATGAGGGATCCTAAGTTAAGGAATGTTCTATTGAGGATTATTCCAAGCAAAGGGGTTATGATTCCACGGCCATTAATCAATAAAATGTCTAATAAATTTCTGGTAAGGGCTATTTATTGGCCCAACTCGTCAATCACCGTTGCCCAGGGGCATAATCAAGCCATAGACAAAGCCATGCGCGGTGGTATCGATTTAAGCCAGCAGGATTCTGCCTTGCATGTCAGCAAGGATGCTAATGGCGGAGTGCAGGTGAATGTTGATCCTGCTTTGATTGCTCGCGTTGAGCGCGAAGGTTTGGCTGAAGTTGATCCTATCATCATTGGCATGCGCAGAGCTAATGTTCAAGCTCTTTTTGGAGTAGTAAATCTGCAATAAAAAATAGGGGACGGTTCCGAATTTTGTAAGGAAGCCGAATTTCGGCAATTCTCAACAAAATTCGGAACCGTCCCCTATTTTTAGGGAACTTTTGGGCTGTGCTCTTTGTCTAACTTAGTGAAGGACAAAAAGGAGGCAGCTTATGAAGACCCTAACCCCGATATTCTTAACACTTACCTTAATAGCCATTACCAATCCAGCCTTTGCGGATTGGAATCAGATGCAGCCTGCTGCTAATTTCAATCCTGCTGTTCCACATATGGCACAGCAACCTCAGGCACCACAAGTACATGTTCAGCCTCAGCACCCAGTTGGACAGCGACGCCCTATTGAGCCAGCTCATCGCGTACAACCGCCCGTTAGGGTCAATCGTCCTGTAGTTCAACAACATCAAGTTGATCATCATATTGATCGCCGTGACATTGACCGGCGTTTTCATGATAGAAATTACGTTCAATATAACTATACCGTAACAACGCCCGATGCCAATATGTTCGGTGGATATGAAAGCATTGAAGTTAATGGCCAAGATTTCTTGTATGCGGATGGTAATTTCTTTCAGGATGTTAATGACCAGTTGGTCAATGTCGGGCCGGTTTTAGGGGCCATTGTGCAGACCATTCCAGAGAATTACGTGGTCGTTTCTGATGAAGGGACCAATTATTTATTCGTTAATGGAGTGTACTTTATGAGGGTTGATTCGGGCTTTGAAGTGGTTGCAGGCCCAGGGTCAGATCAAGGATAACTTCAGCCATCAGGCCAGCACATTGGGTCACCCGTGGCGCCATCGGCGGGTGGCCTTGATGACTGTCGGTTGAGCGATCGCCACAGATATAAATATTGCCGAGCTTCTTTATAGTCATGGGTTTTTTCTCTGTCAAGCCAGCCATACCCACTCCACTCACAATCAAAGGAAAACGTGTGGCATAGTACTGCACAAAGCGGTGCTTCCAATCTGCCACGTCAAATGCTTCGACGATGAAATCAAACCCGGTAAAGAATGTCTCGGCATTCTCTTCTGTCCACTTAAGCTGATGGATTTTGATATCAGCGTCAGGATTAATATCCAATAGGCGGTTTTTGAGCATCTCCACCTTAGGCTTTCCCACTTCAGAAGCAATAAACTGCTGACGGTTTAAATTCGAAGGGTCAATCACATCTTGATCGATGATTTCTAGATGTTTGAAACCTGTGCGGATGAGCATCATGGCGCAATTAGAGCCCAGGCCGCCAGCCCCGCCGATGCCAATTTTCTTTGATTGAATGAGTTTTAATTGTTCAGGTTTTAAATACCGCAGCAAGCCTTCTTCTAGGAGGTTCATATTTTATTTTCGATATGTCGCCAGTCGGTAAAGACCGGATCGAAGTTTTTGGATTTGAGTAGCTTGACGATTTCGGCGACCGAACGCTCATCCTTGATATCAAACTGCGGGTCTTGGTCTTTATCTTCTAAAAGCGTATAGCCACCCACCGAGGTGTTGGAGCCCGCCGACATGCGGGTGATGCCAATTTCCAAAAGATGATCACGCAATTGTGGATCTTCACGGGTAGAGAGATTAATGCCCACGCGTGGGAATAACAGCCGGGTTAAGGCAATCACCTTTACAAACTGGATATCATTCACATCACAATGCGCAAACTCTTCAGATTTGATGGTGCGCAGCCTCGGGAAGGAGACACTATATTCCACACCTGGAAAAGCCACTTCTAACTCGCGTAAGTGCTGGTACAAGGCATAGAGATCTTGAGATAAATCACTTAAGCCTAACAGTACGCCTAAAGAAATTTGGCGCATGCCAGCCTCAGCGGCGCGGGCAGGGGTGCCGTAGCGAAAGTCATAATCTTTTTTATAGCCGGATAAATGCACCTGGGCATAACGCTCTCTATCATAGGTTTCTTGGTACACGGTAATCCCATCAACGCCTGCCGTGAATAATTCTTTATACTCATCGGTTTTCATGGGATGCACTTCCAAGGCAATGCCTTGAAAAAATTCAGAGCCAATAGCAGCGGCTTCTTTTAAATATTCAACCGGTGTATGTTTATACGATTCACCCGTGAGCATGAGGATATTGCGGATGCCTTGATCGTGAATGAATTTCATCTCTTTAGCATATTGCTCAGGGGTTAATTTGATGCGGGTGATTTTATTTTGGCTGTGAAAGCCGCAATAAGTGCAATGGCTAGAGCAAAAATTGGATAAATATATAGGGCCGTAAAGACTGATGGCCCGGCCAAATTGCCGACGGGTCAGCTGTGCCGCTTGCTGGGCCAGTTCTTCTAAGGCTTCAGGGCGATGGTCAGCTAGGATATTTTTAATGTGCGGCAGCGTTATCATACAAAAATCCAGTCAAAGGTGAAGAAGCATTGGCTAAGGACTGGCGTTGGGGAAGACCGCTTAAGTAGGCTTTTCGCCCCGCATCAATAGCCATGGCAAAAGCCTGGGCTAAGAGAGCCGGGTTTTGGGCGGTGGCCACCGCGGTATTGGCCAGTACAGCCGCCGCACCCATTTCCATGGCCTCGGCTGCCTGAGAAGGTGCACCTATCCCAGCATCCACGACGATGGGAAGATCGATCTCATTGATGAGCACTTGGATAAATTCTTTGGTCTTCAATCCCTGATTGCTGCCAATAAAGGATCCTAAGGGCATGATGGTGGCAGCGCCGGCCTTTACAAGGGCACGGGCCGTATAAAGATCTGGCGAAATATAAGGGAGCACCACAAAACCTTCAGCGGCTAAAATTTCCGTAGCCTTGATAGTCTCCGCATTATCGGGCAGTAAATATTTATTATCATTGATCACTTCAATCTTAACCCAATGACCGCAACCCGAGGCCTTGGCCAGACGGGCAATGCGCACCGCTTCTTCGGCATTGCGTGCACCGGAGGTGTTGGTCAATAAGGTGACGTTCTTAGGGATATATTCCAGGATATTTTCTTCATGACGTTCAAGGTCAATGCGCCGCAGGGCAACGGTCACAAGTTCGCTGCCTGAAGCTTCAATGCTTTCTTTTAAATCGATTTTGTTTTTAAATTTGCCGGTACCTAAAAAAAAGCGGCTATTGAAGGATTTGCCGGCAATCACCAATAGAGTATCACTCATGATTAGCCGCCGCCTACAAAGGAGACGAGTTCTAGGGCATCTCCGTCATTCACCTTGGTATCAGCCCACGCTTGAGCGGGGATGATGGTGCCATTAAGCTCGGTAATCACATGCTTAGGATTTTTGCAGAAGCTGCTGACAATTTCTGAGATGTTTTGGGCTGCAGATAATTGTTGAGCCTTACCATTAATCATAATGTTCATTTGTCACCTCATTTTTGAATGACAATCATTTTAATTTATTTAGGCTTAAAAAGCAAATTTTGGTATAAAATGCCTGCATATTCCAAGAAGGCCCGCTTTAAAATAATTCTTTTATTTACGTCAGTTTTTTGTATAATACGACGTTTAAATTCGAAGGGAAAAGTGTACAAAGGATAATTACAAATGAGCAAATCTGCTGTATTTGGTTATGAGTTATTAGTCGATTTATACGATTGCAAACCCGGTGTTTGTGATGATCTGGCACTATGCTATAAATTCCTCGATGAGATTGTGGGGTTCTTAGGCATGGAAAAACAATCGCCGCCATCCATCTTTGTTTCTGATGCGACACGTTTTCCAGACAAAGCTGGTCTTTCTGGTTGGGTGCCATTGATTGAAAGTTCCATCGTCATTCATACGTTATCCCCTAAAAATTTTATTACGGTGGATATTTATTGCTGCCGCGCCTTTGATGTGAAGCGCGCCGAAGATTTTTGTAAGAAATTTTTTGAGCCTAAAAGTGTAGAATCCCAATTTGTTGAACGGGGATTAAGCTATTACAAGAAAAATATTGGTTCTGACAAAGAACTAGCGCACAAATAAAGTAGGGAAAAAATAGGGGACGGTTCCGAATTTTGTTTAGGATTGCCGGAATTCGGCTTCCTTACAAAATTCGGAACCGTCCCCTATTTTTGATCCTTCATCATTCATGCCCTATACCACCAACGATATCAAATCCATTGAAAGCAAATGGCAAAAGTACTGGGACGCTCATAAGACCTTTAAGGCGGAGATGGATCCAGCCAAGCCTAAATATTATGTACTGGAGATGTTCCCGTATCCCTCGGGAAAGATCCACATGGGCCATGTGCGCAATTACACCATTGCGGACGTGATTGCCCGTTATAAGATGATGCGCGGGTTTAATGTGCTGCACCCTATTGGCTATGATGCCTTTGGCCAGCCAGCTGAAAATGCCGCTATCAAGAACAAGACCAGCCCTGCCGATTGGACCTACCGCTGCATTGCCCAGATGCATGATGAATTAAAGAAGATGGGCTTCTCTTATGATTGGGACCGTGAATTCTCCACCTGTGATACGGAATATTATCGCTGGAATCAATGGATTTTTATTAAGATGTTTGAGCGCGGTTTGGCTTATAAGAAGGCATCGTCGGTGAATTGG
>Ga0206957_1013_pt1 | contig 61516 bp, 52 predicted proteins | sample Alteio_BWOrgHeat_32_FD_152975 | JGI IMG/M metagenome (GOLD analysis project Ga0206957, IMG submission 152975) | Enriched cells from forest soil in Barre Woods Harvard Forest LTER site, Petersham, Massachusetts, United States -... | ecosystem: Environmental > Terrestrial > Soil > Temperate forest >...
GGGCAAATGTTTTGACAGACGCTGTGTTTATCAGCAAAGGGGACATCTACCAGGTAAACGAAGCGGAAAATACATATAAGCGTTTATCACAGTTACGTGCATTCAAACTGGTAAATGTTATTGATAAAATATTTTTGATGGGGAGTTTCTATTATAGAATCCGGATGATCGGGCAGTGTGGAAATATTTTTCTTTATACCGATTGTTAAGTCAAGCTTATTGTTTTTAAATGCACTGTCTACTTTATAATAAATAAATTCCTTCTGAAAATCATAATAGCCATTGTTTCTCAGCATTCTCGAGATGCGTTCACGCTCTTTCTGCATAATATCTACATCGTAATTGTGTCCCGCCTTCAAGAGACAATTTGCGGAATCCTGCAATACGTAACGATTAATATTCTCGTCGTCTACTTCGTAATTTATTTTCCTGATAGTATATGGGCTTTTGGCCTGAACGATATAAGTCACTTTCGCACGTTTTCGTTTTATAGAAACGGAATCGCGTACGGTATTATAGAAATAGCCTTTGCTTTTTAAAAAGAGACTGATTTGTTTCGATGAGTTATGTGTAAGAATCGAATCGTAAATGACAGGGGCTTCGCCAACATCCATCAGCCATTCGCCTAAAAAAAATTTATTATTGGTTTTCGCTTTTTTTCCTTCCGCAAGGAGTTTTGTGTTTTCTTTGTCTCTTTCTTCCGCCCAGGCTTCTGTTTTCCGCTTTACTCTATCCTCATTGGCAAGATTATATAACCAAAGATGAAAACGAATAAGCCCAAGAATTTTTTTATTTGGCTTTTGCTTGACATAGGGCTGAACATCGGACTTGTCTACGTTACTTGCATGATCTGATATCCTTACTTCGTTCAGCAGGAATTGTCCTTCTTTCAGCTTTCGGGTAGGACTGCATGAATAAAACAGCAACGTCAAAAAAGCGAACAGAAGGAATGATATGTTTGTTGTTTGACGGCGCAAAATTGTATTTACATTTGTGTCCTACTTTGTAGATTTACAAATATACACATTGACAGAAGTCTATGCTATCTAAAAATCAACTCAAATATATTCTTCAGCTTCATACTAAAAAGGGTAGAGCTGAAAGCGGACTTTTTATAGCTGAAGGAGTGAAGATTGTAGAGGAATTGCTTGTGAGTGATTTTACAGTTAAAGAGGTTGTGTGTACTTCGGTCCCTGCATTAAGTGAAAGGGCTGAGAAGACAATGTTAGTAAGCGAGACAGAACTTGAAAAAATATCCGGACTGGTCACTCCAAATGAGGTGTTGGCACTGGTGGAAATTCCGCAATGGGAATTAGACGTTAAAACATTAGAAAGTAAGCTGACACTTGTGCTGGATGATATCCAGGATCCCGGAAATATGGGAACAATTATCCGGATTGCTGATTGGTTTGGAATAGAAAATATTATTTGCTCTCCCAATACAGTTGATTGCTTTAATCCCAAAGTGGTACAGTCTACAATGGGATCTATTGCAAGAGTTAAGGTTCACTATGTTGTGCTTGATCAGTTTTTAGTTGAGCTCAAAGCAGCGAATAAAGATGGCTTTAAAATATACGGAGCAGTGCTTGAGGGTACAACTATTTATAATGCAAAGATTGAACCGAAAGGGCTTATTGTGATCGGCAATGAAAGTAAAGGGATTTCAACAAACGTAGAGTCAATGCTGACAGATAAAATAAGCATTCCGAACTTTTCTCATTTGAAATTGGGTAGGGGAGAAGTTGAATCTTTGAATGCGGCTGTTGCAACTGCAATCATTTGTGCGGAATTCAGAAGAGTGACTGCAGGTAAATAAAAAATACAGATTAATTTTTTGAAAACAGGATTGATTCCAGTTTGTCATTTAGTTTTTCCCAATCAAATCTTTGCTTTACGAATTGATAGGCATTTTCAGCCAGTGCGTTAGCTTTTTCCGGATATGTCAAAAGCTCCTGAATATGCAGGGCGTATTCCTTCGCTGTATTTACTTCAATAATACTTTCGCCATCTTTTGCCTGAACTGCATTGTTTGCCAGGGCAGAACAGATAGTCGGAATTTTCATGGCCATGGCTTGTAATATTTTATTCTGTAAGCCAATGCTGATCAGCATTGGAGCAAGATTGATTCTGCTCATGGCAAAAGCATCACGAATATGCTTGAAATCACTTATTACATGAATTTTTTCCGACTGAAGTTTAACAACAGCGGGACTTGGATTAATTCCCGCAATCAGCAAACTTACCGTTGGGTTCATTTTGTGAACCTCCGGTAAAATTTGTGTTGCGGCATAAACCGCAGCTTCAATATTTGGCGGATATCCCATATTGCCCGTAAACAATAAGTCGTATTTTTTGTCAGTTGCAATAGGATAGAATACTTCTGCATCCACTCCGTTTTCGATCACTTTAATTTTATTTTTGTCCGGATGGGGAATGAAATTTTTATCCTGTTCGGAAATAATTATTTTATTGTTGAAGCAATTAAAAACTTCATATTCATACTTCAGCAAACGTTTGTATTCCAATGTGGCTGCTTGCTTCATGATAAATCCCGAGCGGTCTGCCCTTCGTTTCATTCCAATAGAAAACGTATCCATGTAATCAATCGTTTTTACCGGACCTGTAATATCCTTTACATATTCTGACATACGTATCAGGTGACAGTAGATAGCATCGGGTTTTATTTCACTGATTAGTTTGCGAATTTGTTTTTTTGCAGATGGTAAATAAAAAAGTCCGACCTGGAAAGGCAGGCCATTAAACAGGGATCTGAATAAATTAACGACTTGCTGAAATAAGCCAATTTTGTATATGTAAATTGCTTTGCAATATTTTTTTAATTCATTTAACTGTTCTTCGGTTACATCAGAAAAGTTTGTAGCGATGAGCGTTATTTCATGCTTTTTACTGAGTTGTTTAAGCTGATTGTAGATGCGTAGCTTGTCGCCTTTTTCAAGCGGGTAGGGGAATCGGGAAGTTAATGCTACGATCTTCATTTATTGTTTGTTCTCATTTGACAGTGCTTTGGGTTCTTCTTCCCAGACAAAAATATCTTTTTTTGACTTTGGCCGCAGATCAATCTTCCATAAGAAGTTTTTTAATAATAATTCTTTTGGAGAAAGTTCATTTATCGGAAAAAGTGTGGCATCCGGTTTAGTTATGAAAGTGATTTTCTGGACCTCATTATTTTTCATGAATATAAGCAGGTCAGAACAGTCGGCTTTATTTACGCCTATGTATTTATTTTTGTCCTTACCATAATAAACAGTCTGTCCATTCCCTTCAACATGAATTTTGTAAAGTTTATTATCCGCAAAAAATCCATGCATTATTTTTCCTTTGATCTGATTAAATTTAAGACTGTCTTCCTGTGAAATAATAAATGCAGAGTTAGTCATTAGCATACTTTGCAATGCGCCTTTGCTGGTCTTTAGTTCAATGTTTTCTGCGGTAAGCTGGTTCTTCTGCGACCAGAGAATTGGTTCTTTAAATAGACGCATAATCGAATCGCGATACGTATAAGCCATGGAATCACATTTTCCCTGGATATCCGATTTGAAAAATTTTACTTTATGGTAAGCCAGAAGAATTCTGTAAGTGCTATCCTGATTGTTGCTTGTTAATTGTTGTTTGTTGACTGCGGATTGTACATTACTACCAGCTGCATATTGATTGTCAGCGATTGACTTTTTTTCATACGCTGCCTTTAACGTATCTGCATGTACAAATAATGTATCTTTCTCATAGATCTGGCTCATTACCGCATTGCCGGTTACAATAGCAGTGTTTGTTAATTCATTGCTATATCCATAATCTCCGTTTATGATAATATTCTGGGTGGTATCTGTAATAGAAATATTTTGAAACCCTTTGCCTATGCCATTCTTCTTGTCATAGAACATACTGTCAGCTTTCAGTTTCTGATTTTTGCTAATGATGTAAGCGTTTTTGTCGAATTGCGCAATATCAGTTACGGTATTGTAAAAACCATTTTCACAATAAATAAAATCATCTTTGCTTTTAATCCGTGTTGGTCCAAGAAAGCGTGTTATTTTAGAAGCGGTATTATAATTCAACGTATCGCCCATCATTGTATAACGGGGATTAGTCAGCACTACATTTTTTTTAAAAGCGAGTTCTTTGGTATTGCTGAAATAATATCCATGCTGGCTCGTAAGAGTATTTTCTTTATTGACAATCGTTCCGCCATCATGATAAGTTGCTACATTATTTTTTGTGTTGAAAAAGAGTGTGTTTGTGGTCAGGATCATGTCTTTGTCTGTAAGACTGACATTTTTATCCAGTTGCCCGATTTTAGTATCTCCATTATACTTTAAGAATTCCCCATAAGCATTTATACTATCCCCTTGTGTAATATGGATATGTCCGAATGCATCCGCTGAATTATTTTCGTACAGATAGGCACTGTCGCAATACATAATTGTATTTCCGTCTTTGAAAGCCGCATTGCCAATTAAACGTTGAGCGCCGCCTCCGAGTTTGTCATCATGTTCGCCCGAGTTTGCATGCAGAAGTTCTATGGTTCTTTTCTTTCCCCCAACAGAGGTAGTGACTTTACTTTGAGCCTGGAGAAAATGAAATGAGGTCAGCAAAGCGCCAACAACAACTAAAATGTTGAGGAGAGGCTTTGTTTTATTCACACGCAATTGATATTGGTCAATGTATGTTCAGGCCAGGACTTTATTTCGCAAAATAGTTTGCGTGCGGTCAGGGCCAACGGAAACAACTGTAATGGGAACACTAACTTCACTTTCTATGAAATGTATGTAGTTGTTTAATTCATCCGGAAGCTGGTCTTCTTTTGTAAGTCCTGTCAGGTCTTTATTCCAGCCTTTCATTTCTTTGTAAATAGGTTCAACGTATTCCGGAGAAATATCGTACGGCATGTAGTCAATAACCTTGCCATTGTACTTATAGTGTGTGCAGATTTTTATAGTATCAAAATTGCTGAGCACGTCTGCTTTCATCATTAATAATTGGGTTACGCCATTAATGGTAATAGCATAGCGCAATGCAGGAAGATCAAGCCAGCCAGTACGTCGTGCGCGACCAGTTGTTGAGCCAAATTCATTTCCTGTTTTTCTGATTTGTTCGCCTGTCGCATCATTTAACTCAGTAGGGAAAGGTCCGCTTCCCACACGTGTGCAGTAAGCTTTAAATATACCCAGTACTTCGCCAATTTTATTTGGTGCAATACCCAGACCGGTGCACGCTCCTGCGCAAATAGTGCTGGAAGATGTTACAAACGGATAAGATCCGAAATCGATGTCAAGTAAAGAGCCTTGCGCACCTTCAGCAAGAATTGATTTTGAATTTTTTAAAGCATCATTAATGTAATGTTCGCTTTCAATATGCTGAAGTGTTTTAAGTACTTCAATGCCTTCAAACCAGGCTGGTTCAAGCTCTGCAAGGTTGTATTGAAAGTCGTGGTATTTAAGAAGTTGTTTGTGTTTTTCAACCAGAGCATTATATTTTTCCTTGAAATTCGGGAGGCTGATGTCGCCGATACGTAAACCATTCCGTCCTGTTTTGTCCATGTAAGTCGGGCCGATTCCCTTTAAAGTAGAGCCGATTTTTTCTTTTCCCTTTGCGGCTTCAGAAGCTGCATCGATCAAACGGTGAGTTGGTAATATCAGGTGTGCACGTTTTGAAAGCAGTAATCGTGATTTTACATCAACCCCGAGCTTTTTTAACGCATCAATTTCTTTCTTGAAAATAACGGGATCAATAACAACTCCGTTACCTACAATGTTGATGGATTTTTCGTGAAATATACCGGAAGGAATGGTATGTAATACATGTTTTATTCCGTTGAATTCAAGCGTGTGGCCAGCATTTGGTCCTCCCTGGAAACGTCCAATAATATCATATTTCGGAGTTAATACATCAACAATTTTTCCTTTTCCTTCATCACCCCACTGAAGGCCTAACAATACATCTACTTTCATTTTGTCAATTATGTTTGAAGATTAAGGTCAATTTTAGTAAATAAAAATCACCTGCTGAATTATTTGAGCAAATACTTGTGAACTCTTTTTGACAAGGAATCCGTGGCTAGTGAAGTTTTTTTACAGCCTGGTCGACGGAATCAGTAATATTAAAGATATTGTCGAGTTTGGTGATAGCGAGCAGTTCATGCACTTTTTTTGAAAGACCGGCAATGGCAACATCTCCGCCTGATTTACGGGATTTGGTTAAGATATTAATTAAGATATTCAGGCCACTGCTGTTCATGTATTTCAGATCTGAAAGATTCAGAATAAATTTATTATCCTTTTTTTCAATGCATTTATCTACTTCATAAAGGAACTGCATAGCTTGTCCTTTGTCGATCAATTCACCTTTAAGCGTAAACAGATTTAATTCGTCAATTTTGTCAAATGTATACTCGAAGTTCATGCTGTTTGTATTTTAAGTGATTTATTTGCTGATGTTTTTTTATTCATGTGTTCGCACGTCCCTCCATTAGCAGCCTGATTGCATTTACCATAAAAAGTAAGTGCATGATGAGTAATGTTGAACTTTAAAATATCTCCAGTCATTTTTTGGATCTGTTGTATGCGGGGATCACAGAATTCAAAAACTTTTTCGCAATCTTCACAGATGAGATGATCATGTTGTTTGTATTCAAATGATTTCTCAAACTGCGCTATGTTTTTTCCAAACTGATGTTTTGTAACGAGATTACAAGCCAGCAGGATTTCGATTGTATTATACAATGTTGCCCTGCTCACCCTGTACTTTTTATTTTTCATTTGAATGTACAGCGATTCAATATCAAAATGCCCGTCCAGCGAATAGATCTCTCCCAGAATAGCAAAACGTTCAGGTGTTTTACGGTGCCCGTTTTTTTCCAAAAACTCCGTGAATATTTTTCTGACCGTTTCTTTTGTTTCCTGGCGAATCATGAGACAACAAAGTAACGCATTTTAACGTAAAAAAAGTATTAAATTTGACATGTTTGAACTTACTAAAAATCAGGTATTTGCGAAGTTAAATCAGTCGTTTGAATCGATCCGGTAAATGTTCAGTACTCCGGGTACTTTTTTGAGATTTTCAGTCAGTTCGGTCAGGTGATTTGTATCCTGAACAAACACCATAATGGTTCCTTCAAAAGTACCGTCGTTACTGTCAAAGCTGATAGAGCGCATGTTTACGTTCATATCATTTGAAATAATTTTTGTGATATTATTTACAATTCCGACTTCATCAAAACCAACAATTTTAATACCTGCAAGGAATGAAATGGATTCCTGGTTGGTCCATTTTGCTTTAACAATGCGGTAAGCATAATTCGACATTAACTGAATTGCATTCGGACAATTGGTGCGATGGATCTTAATTCCTTCGCCGACAGTAATAAATCCGAACACGTCATCGCCTGGAATCGGATTGCAGCATGGGGAAAGTTTATAATCGATCTTCTGAAGGTTTTCACCCAACACCAGCATGTCACTTTTTCCGCGTGCTATGGTAACAAGTTCTTCCAGTGAAGAAGTTTCTTGTTTATGATGTACTTTGCCGGAATATTTCGCCCTGTTTTCAGCGTAATCTTTTAATGTGCGAAGGTCAATAGATCCCTTGGCAACACGGAAATATAATTCAAGTGAGCTGGGTAGATTATAAAAATTAGTCAGCTCATTTGCAGTTTGATTATTTAACTCAATTTTGATATGATCCAATTTACGCTGAAGAATTTCTTTACCCATTTCAGCAACCTTGCGTTTTTCTTCTTTCAGCGCATTTTTAATTTTTGCTTTAGCACGCGCAGTCACAACATAATTCAGCCAGTCTTCTTTAGGCGTTTGTTTACTTGAGGTGATCACTTCAACCTGATCGCCGCTTTTTAATTTATAACTGAGCGGCACAAGTTTGTGATTTACTTTTGCACCTATACACTGCTCACCAACTTTTGTGTGAATATCAAATGCAAAATCAAGTGCTGTTGAATTAACGGGAAGCGTTTTCATTTCACCTTTTGGAGTGAAAGCAAAAATCTCTTCCGCAAAAAGATTTAATTTAAAATCATCAATGAAGTCCATTGCATTTTCTTCCGGACTTTCAAGCAACTCTCGGATCTTTTTGATCCATTCATCCAGTTGATTTTCTGCTGAAGAACCTTTGTATTTCCAGTGCGCAGCGTAACCTTTTTCTGCAATCTCATCCATCCGATCACTGCGGATTTGTACTTCAACCCATCTTCCGCCAGGACCCATTACTGTTGTATGCAGTGATTCATAGCCATTTGCTTTTGGCATAGAGATCCAATCGCGTAAACGTTCAGGGCTTGGATGATAAAAATCGGTGATGATGGAGTAGATCTTCCAGCAATCTGTTTTTTCATCTTCTATGGGAGAGTCAGTAATAATCCGGATGGCAAACAAGTCGTATATTTCTTCAAAGGGAACGCCTTTGTTTTTCATTTTATTCCATACTGAATAAACGGATTTCGGACGGCCTAATACGCGTGCATGAAATCCTTGTTCATCCAGAATTTCCCTGATAGGCTCAATAAATTTCTCAATGAATTTTTTTCTTTCCGGTTCACTTTCCTTTAATTTCTGAGTGATGGAGCTGAACACATCCGGCTCTGTGTATTTCAAGCCAAGATCTTCAAGCTCTGTTTTGATTGCATTCAAACCTAAACGGTGGGCAAGAGGAGCATATAAGTAAAGTGTTTCTGACGCGATCTTTAATTGTTTCTCACGCTTCATGGATTCAAGCGTACGCATATTGTGTAAACGGTCGGCAAGTTTTATGAGAATTACGCGCACATCATCAGACAGAGTGAGCAACATTTTACGGAAATTCTCCGCCTGAAGGGATGAAGTTTGATCAAAGACACCGGAAATTTTGGTAAGGCCATCAATAATTTTAGCCACCTTTTCACCGAACATTCCTTTGATTTCATCAAGGGTAATATCAGTATCCTCAACTACATCGTGTAGCAACGCGCAGATAATGGAAGTTGTTCCTAACCCAAGTTCCTCCGCGCAAATGCGCGCAACTGCAATCGGGTGATAAATATAAGGTTCACCTGATTTTCTGCGCATTTCTTTGTGCGCTTCAGCAGCGACTTCAAATGCTTTGCGGATCTGGATTTTATCACCCTTCTCAAGCTTTCTGCGACAAGCGTTTAAAAGCTCTTTGTATCGTCTCAGGATCTCTTTTTTTTCCTGCTCCAGATCAATGTTTAATTCCTGTTCCATACGTTCTCTTTACTCAGTAAATTTAATAAAAAACGAGGGCTTTTTCGCCCTCGTTCAGTTCTTTTTTTTGTAAAATCAGGTAACGGGTAGAACTTCAGCTTTACATTCGCCAAAGCCAATTCTCACTCCTCTTTTTTCTGTGAAGCCTTTGATGATTACGGTGTCGCCATCATTAATATATTTGCGTTCAGCTCCATAAGCCAGTTTAACAGGTTTGGTTCCTCTCCAGGTTATTTCCATCATAGATCCAAAAGAACCTTCTTGCGGTCCGCTGATTGTACCAGATGCCATAAGGTCACCTGTATTGATATTGCAGCCATTCACAGTATGGTGAGCTAATTGTTGCTCCATTGTCCAGTACATATATTTATAATTGGATTTACATACCCGTGATGGCTTTCCATCTTTTGGCTGAATATAAACCTCGAGTTCAATGTCAATGTTTTTATTCCCGGTATATTCAAGGTAGGGGAGTACTTTGGGTTCTTGTTTGTAACCTTCAACCCTGAATGGTTCCAGTGCATCCAGTGTAACAATCCATGGCGACATAGTAGACGCAAAATTTTTAGCCAAAAAGGGGCCAAGTGGAACATATTCCCAGGCCTGTATATCACGGGCACTCCAATCGTTGAACAATGCCATTCCAAAAATATGTTCGTCAGCTTTTTCTGTTGTAACAGATTCGCCAAGGTTAGTCGGCTTGCCAATAACAAATGCAGTTTCGAGTTCAAAGTCGAGCGCATTGGTTGGTCCGAATACCGGTACCTCAGCATCAGCAGGTTTTGTTTGTCCCTTGGGGCGATGAAAATTTGTTCCCGAAACTGTTATGGAAGAAGAACGGCCATGGTAGCCGACTGGAATGTGTTTCCAGTTTGGCAATAGTGCATTCGCGGGGTCACGGAGCATTTTACCCATGTTAGTTGCATGGTCTATGCTCGAATAAAAATCAGTGTAATCGCCGATTCGTACTGGCAAAAGTAACTGTACTTCATTCATTGGGAAAAGCACCTTTGCTATAGCTTCTTCATTGTCCCGCAGACGCGCGTTGGTGCTGCTTAGCAGGTCCGAAATACGTTGGCGTACAGTACGCCATACAGGTTGTCCCAGGTCAATAAAATCATTCAAGGCATTTTTTGAAAATACCTGCGTATCGAATTTCATTTCATTAAAAAAGCCAAGTTTAGACAAAGCAGCAAGGTCAAGAACCTGGTCACCAATAGCAATTCCCACGCGGGGTTTTAATTTTTCTGTCTTAAATATTCCAAAAGGCAGGTTTTGTATTGGGAAATCACTGTCCTTCTCAACAGGGATCCAGGATCTTAATCGGGGGTCATTCGCTTTTATCATACAACTTATTTTTTCTCAAAGATAATATTTGTAAGGCTTTGTTTTCACTCAGGAATAAAATGTACATGATTAGCATTATGATCCCGAAATCAGTTATACCCATTATAAAAATAATGAATACGTGGAAAATAATTCCGACAATCAGCGTGATAGGTTTTAATTTTTTTATCCAAACCATTACTGGAAATGCCAACTGAAAAAAGAGTGTGAAATAAGTTAAAGGAATGGTGATCCAGTTCGTATTTGCAACATATCTTCGAAACCAGTTTGTACTGTATTCATCAAGGTTAAATACATAATAGAGAGCTGAACCATCCAACCAATGAGTCCCTTGCAGTTTTGAAACAGCAGAAACAAAATAAAGAATGCAGACCTGGATTTGCGCCGCAAAGAATGCAAAATTGCTGACGCTTATGTCAATTATTTTTAGTTTTTCATTTTTATGTTTTTCCGCATCTTCATTTATAAATAGCAGGTAAAATAAAGTGATCAATAGGATGTTGGTTCCTCCATTCTGAATCTGGGCGGCATTAAAATAAAGATTTGCAGAAATAAAATATAATAATACACCTGCAATGCGTTTCATAAAACCCGCCAGGCAAGCCAGACAGCAAATAATTTGTCCGTATAAAAAATACATGTAGTAATTGTTAACTCCTTGCCGGGACAAAACATTAAGCGTTTTAATAAGCAGATTATTAAAAGGATAGTAGTGGATCAGGTAGGAATCAGTACTCCAGATTTGAGAAGCTATCGGTAAAGAAATGATTGCATTGAATAAAATAAAAAGATAAACGGCTCTTTTAAAAAGTATAATTACATTGAGATTATTTACTTTTTCAGTAAAAAAATACTCCAATGAGGAAATATATCTATTGATTTTCGTGTTCAAGTTTTGCAGATGGAAATATTGTTAACTCAAATGTTTGATTAGCATTTTTATTTTTCAGTTCAGGCAAACAAGTTGATACAAACATGAAGTCAAGCTGTGAAATTTTTTTATTTCTGAATTCTTTAACGGATTCAGCTTTCAAATACCTGATAGCCATTTTATATTGTTGTGAATCTTTCACTCGCTTATCGTATTCAGATTTGTCTTTATTATTTTCCTTTTCCAGTTCTTCGCGGATAAAGGAATCAGAATATTTCAATTCACGGTAAATGCTTTCAGAAATATTAAACAATTTGCCGTAATTCCAGAATAGAGTGGCCTGGTGTTTATGCAGGATTTTTTTTGATGGATCCATCCAGGCTGAATAACTGCTGTCGCAGAATCTGCAGCGATAGTAAATTCTATTTTCGCACATTGGAGGTTCAGGTGCAAACATTTTCCAGTTTTGATTAAATACCGGAACAACATATCGACCCGCTATGTCTACTGTTGCTGTGTTTTTGAAATCAGATGCAAAACAAAATATAAGTACAAACGTAAAGTGTATGAGTAAAACTGTAATGCCGGTTATTGTGAGGTTTCGTTTCAAGTCAGGAATAATTAAAGCAAATGTATTAAATGATAGTTTTAACTTTACACATTCTGTATGAAAACGATAAGTAAATTTTTTTTATACCTGCTTTCTTTTCTGGAAGGTGCTACTGTAATGGTTGCTGAATTGCTGGGCGCTAAAATGCTGGCACCTTATTTTGGAGCCTCTCTTTATGTCTGGTCCTCTGTACTTGCGATTACACTTGGGGGCTTAGCTTTAGGTTATTTCACAGGAGGGATCCTTTCACATAAAAAGAAAAGTCCGGATACACTGTTTTATATAATGCTTATTGCTGCAGTGTTTACTATTTTAATGCCTTTTTTGTCAAAAGGAGTGATGTCTATTGCTTCTCATTTCAGTTTGTTGCCAGCGCTTCTGATCTCTACAATTACTTTTTTATTACCGCCTGTGTTTCTGATGGGAATGATTTCTCCTTTGATAATTGGTCTGCTGGTGAATGACATTTCAACATCCGGACGTATTGCCGGCAGTGTTTACGCTGTTTCAACTGTGGGAGGAATTATCGCCACATTTATTACTGGTTTTTATATTATTCCTAACTATGGGTTAACAATTCCCTGTATTTGTGCAGGAATACTATTGGGAATACTTCCGTTTTTTATGTTAATCGTACAACGAAAATTAGTTGTTTTGCTTTTTCCGGTATTAAGTTTCTTTGCGGCAAAACAGGCACGGGTAATAGTTGTTGAATCCGGAATAAAAGTGCAGTATACAAGTGAAGGCTTACTCGGACAAGTAATGGTGGCTGATTTACCAGTTTATGATTCATCCGGTATTGTCAAAGATTACCTTCGTTATTTATATTTCAACAGGATTGCCCAAAGTGTGATTTCCGTTTCGGATCCTGCACAATCCGGATTTCCGTATTCAAAATTAATAGCTGATCAATTAAGCAGTTTGCAATCAGGAAAAGATATTTTAGTCCTGGGACTTGGAGGAGGGAATCTCTCAAATAAATTAATTGAGAAAGGATATCATGTGGATGCCTGTGAACTGGATGATCGGGTTGTAGAGGTAGCTAAGCGATTTTTTTTTCTATCTCCACAAATTAATTGTTCTGTTGACGATGCCCGTCATTACATACGAAATGCATCAAAAAAATATGACGTAATCATCTTTGATGTTTTTAAAGGAGAGGAAAACCCCAATCACGTTTTTACAAAAGAAAGTATTGAAGAAACTATGCATTTGCTTAATGATAAAGGATTGATCATAGTCAACGGAAATGGCTATTGGCAAAATGAAGAGGGGAGAGGGATGCGGTCGATTTACAAAACACTGGTAAATCAAGGATTCCATGTAACTGTTATACCAACAACAATAAAACCGGAAGAGCGCAACCTGGTTTTTATTGCATCAAGAGACGGCGAAATTGAAAATGTAAAAGATGCTTTATTAGTTGCATCAAATGATATGAATGGTGTATTTGTGCTGGAGGACGAAAAGCCAGTTCTTGATATCCTGAACCTTCAAGCCAACAAGGCCTGGAGAGAAGGGTATATAAAATATTCAACTATTCCTTTCAGCCGTTCGAAAGTGCCATTGTTTAATTAAGCAGTTGATTAAGCAAACAAAGGATATTTTTTCATTTTTGCATTCACCTTTTTTCTAACCGCTGCGATCACCTTTTCGTTGTCTAAATTCATAAGCACTTCGTCGATGAGGTCAACAATTCCGGGAATATCTTTTTCTTTCAATCCCCGTGTTGTAATTGCAGGAGTTCCAACGCGGATTCCTGAAGTAACAAATGGTGATTTATCATCAAAAGGTACCATGTTTTTATTGACGGTAATATCTGCTTTTACCAATGTAGTTTCAGCCTGTTTACCGGTCAGGTTTTTAGAACGAAGATCAATAAGCATGCAATGATTGTCAGTTCCTCCGGATACAACACCGTAACCTTTGTCGACAAAACACTGAGCCATAACTTTTGCATTTTTAATAACCTGCAAAGCATATTTCATGAAACTCTCTTCAAGCGCTTCACCATAAGCAACAGCTTTCGCTGCGATCACATGTTCAAGCGGACCTCCCTGTGTTCCCGGAAATACAGCAGCGTCGAGTAAAGCAGACATCATTTTGGTTTCGCCCTTAGGTGTTGTTAATCCCCAAGGGTTTTCAAAATCTTTTCCCAGCATGATCATTCCTCCGCGCGGCCCGCGTAATGTTTTATGTGTTGTGGTTGTAACAATATGGCAATGAGGCATTGGATCATTCATTAAACCGCGTGCAATAAGTCCGGCAGGATGAGAAATGTCAGCCATTAAAATTGCTCCTACTTTATCTGCAATAGCCCGGAAGCGTTTATAGTCCCAGTCGCGTGAATAAGAAGAAGCACCGCAGATAATCATTTTTGGTTTTTCTTGTACAGCTTTGGCTTCAATTTTATCATAATCAACTCTGCCGGTTTCTTTTTCTACTCCGTAAAATGTAGGTCTGTATAATTTACCTGAATAATTTACCGGTGAACCATGTGTAAGATGTCCTCCGTGAGACAGATCAAAACCCAGTATAGTATCTCCCGGTTTAAGTACTGCAAGTGCAACGGCAAAATTGGCCTGCGCCCCAGAATGCGGTTGCACGTTAGCCCATTCAGCATTGAATAATTTTTTTGCACGGTCTATCGCTAACTGTTCTACTTTGTCAACCACTTCGCAGCCTCCGTAATAACGTTTTCCGGGCAACCCCTCCGCATATTTATTTGTGAGGCAGGATCCCATGGCTTTCATCACCTGATCGCTTACATAATTTTCAGAAGCAATCAATTCAATGCCATATGTCTGACGATGTAATTCTTCTTTTATATATCCGAAAATTTGCGTGTCTTTCTTCATAAAATAGTTGTTGATTGATTTTACAAAAGTAGATAAAACTTAATGAGTTTGTAAGTGAAGGAAGGAAAAAAGAAAAAGCTGAGGACTACTCAGCTTTTTTTCTTGAATCATATACTTTTTTTGCTCCGAGTCCAATGCCGGCTGCTATCAGAAAGCTGATGCCTCCATCGATAGGAACGCATGGTGGTGGCCAGCATGGAGCTCCTGTAGTACCTCCGGTAGGAGGGCTGGGAGGGCCGCTTGCTGCAAGCAGGTTGTTCGTCAGAAAACTAAAAAACAGTACTGTGGTTAATATGGCAATTGTTTTTTTCATAATTATTTCCCTTTTAAGTATTCAAATGTACTCAAAAAAATGACGATCAGTTTTTGATAAAGACACGTTTTGTAAACACATTTTTGTCAGAAGTGCTGACTCTTACAAAGTAAATTCCATTGTCAATTGATGGCAGATCCAGTTGTTCATTCAGATGACTGCCTTCAAAATTTTCTTTGTAAATATTTTTACCCAATGCATCATATAACTCAATTGTGCCGCTTGTTGCATGATCGTAGTTGATCTGAACAAATACCTTTTCGTTTGTTGAAGAAACATCTATTCCATTCGTATTTGAAATGTTGTTAATTCCTAGCGGAGGGATTACATGAATAACATCTGTAGTTGAATCAGCAGCGCAGGTTCCATTAGACGCTTTCAGTTGAACGGTGTATGTTCCTGCCACGTTATAAGTATGACTTGGATTTTGTGTGTTGTCGGTTGTTGCGTCACCAAAGTTCCATGTATAAGATGTGGCGCTTGTGGAGCCATTTGTGAAATTAACAGGAACTCCAACACTAACAGTAGTAAGGCTTGCTGTAAACATAGCAACTGTTGGAGCAGGTTGATTGACCTGAAGTGTTTCTGTATAATTATTAGAACATGATGCTGCTGACGTAGAAACAACCACTTTGTAAGTGCCCTGAGACAAATGCAAAAGTGTATCAGGTATGGAGCTGTTCAGTGTTGTTTTTAAAACACTGTCCTTTTGATTTTTCCAGGTATAATTCCACGGTCCGTTACCAACAGGGCTGGCAATAAGCATTCCGTCTGCATTTCCAACGCAACTTGCATCAATTGCTTGTGTGGTTACATTTACGTTAGTTGTAAAGTGCAGTACAAAACGTGGAGCATTTGTTGTATCGCTGATTGTGAAGTCATAAGAGTTGGTGCTACGCAGATCAGTTTGGGTGCCAGTCAGTTTATCTTCCAGGATAACACAGGAGCCCGGAATATTGCTCAGATCAGGAGTAGAAATGGTGTAAACTCCAGCAACACCAACTTTAACCTGAACAGGGATATCGTAATTTTTAGTCAGGTCACCCATTTTATTCAACATCAATCGTTGACCATCCGCGGAATAACTATTAATCACGGGAGCTTGTGCATTGAATGGATCCATTGCTGGTCCGTCTTCTAATACATTAAAGTTATCACTTGAAAGCGGAGAGAAAACAATTAATGTTCCATTCTGGAATGGAGTTGCCGTTGAACTGGAAATCTGCAGGTTCATTTTCTTTACAGCTGCTCCATTTATTTTCATAAAGTTACCATCTGCTGTTCCTGCTTTATGTGCTTCATTGAAAGTAACAGAAGTATTGCTTGCAGCATTAATAAAAAACGCCTGCCCGCTTCCAATGTTACCTGTAGTGCGGCTTCCGCTGATTGCCCCGCCGCTATTATCCCATCCCGTGAATCCTCCGGCCTGAGAATCGTATATGTAATAATAGCTTGAAATATTAGCCATATTTGTTGTGTAAAAACTGCTCCATGATAATGCAGCAGGATAAGGGTTTGCCATTAAATTCCATGCTGTGGAAACAGCAGGATTTAAAGAGCCGCTGATAATATTTCCAGTTAAATTCAATGTAAGAGCAGGACTCATTACGGTACCCGGACTTGTATTACCCGTGTAAACTAAAAATCCTTTTCCTGCAACAGTTCCGTTATCGGCCGAAATAGGGTCTCCAGTGCCAGCTGCAGTTGGCGTATCATAGTTTTGTGTTCCCGCATTATAAGTATAAACGGAAACAAAAGAACTTGCTGGATCAGTTGACCCTGTAAAGCCACTCGTGTAAAATGTGGAGGACGAACCACTGATCCAATTGCTTATTGTTTGTGCTTTGATCGGACAACCCAATGTTCTCCATTCGGTAAAGCCACTTATGTATCTCTGGTAAACTACATTTCCTGTAAATGTTCCGGAGGTCAGATCCCCAATTTGAGCTGTCCCTCCACCAGTGCCGGTATTACCATTAAGATCAGTTGTAGAAAGCAATGTAAACGTTTGCGCATTGGTATTGAATGTTGCGTTAGCAGTTACATTTAAAATATTAACCAGGTCTGCACTGCTGGTTAATTTTACTGTATGATTTGAAGTGCTGGCATTCATGTTGTAAAAAACATTTTTGGCGACGCTCCATGAAATATTCTGAGTAGATGCAGCCGCTCCATTAAAATCAACTGTTCCATTGTTGTGCGTAAAGGTTCCGTTGTTGGTAAAGTCCCCTGCAACTTTAAGTGAAGACGGAGCAACTATAGTTCCATTAAAAGTTAGAGCACCAAATTGAGTAGAGGTAATTGTATGTGAGCCAACTCCATTAAACACGGTTGTACTGGTACTTGGAGCTATGGTCGCGCCGTTATCAGTCCAGGTTGCAGCGGCGGCGGTCATGGTGATCGTTCCGGTTCCCATATTAAAGGTGCTTCCGGCTCCAAGGGTTACTGTTCCTGCAATGTTGGTTGCGGTTGAGCCAAGGGTTAATGAATTTGTCGCATTCAGTGAAAAATTGTTAAATGTGTTTGTTCCTGTTCCACTTACAACGGTTGTTCCATTGAAAAGAACAGTATTGCTGGCACTTGTTAGTGTTCCGTTATTCACAAGATTGCCAGCAAGGTTTGTTTGAAATCCGCTGAGGTCAAGGGTTCCTGCAGATATTGTGAGTGTTCCATCTACATCCAGTAATGCGCTGATGGTTTTTGTTCCCGAACCTGAAATGGTTAAGTTCGTATACGTAGGAGTTGCATTGATGGTTTGTGCACCCGCCCCGCCATAAACAACGGTGCTGCTTGTTGTTTGTAAAGTAATTGTACTAAATCCGGTTGGAAATGCCGATGCACCAAGAAAAGTAGTTGTAAAAGTTGTTCCGTCATTAACCTGGAAAGTTTTACCGGCATTTCCGGTGATTGCAAATGCTGTACTTAAAGTGCCTGATTGAAGGGTAATATTTCCGGTAACATTTGAACTTGTTACTGCCGCTACAAATGAAGCCCCAGTATTATTTATTGTAATATCGTTATAAGAAGGGGATGCTGATAAAGGAATTGATTGTGCCGAAGAGCCATTAAAATCAAACGTATTATTAGTAACTGTATAAGAATTTGTTCCTTGTGTAAACGTGCCCGCCACGTGTATGGTTCCACCGTTAACTAAAGTTCTCCCCCCGGTACTGGATGAAGTTAAATTTCCATAAGATGCAGCAGCTATTGTTTGTGATCCGCTTCCTGCGTAATTAACTGTAGAGGAACTTTGCAGTGTTACGGTTCCAAAACCGCTTGGAAAAGCCGAAGAGCCCTGCAGTTTCAACGTGGCTCCGTTATCCACTTCAAATGTTTTCCCGCCATTTCCGGCAATCGCGAATCCGCTGCTGCTGTTATCCAATATGCCGGATTGTACTTTCAGGTCACCGGTTATATTGGAAGTTGTAACAGCTCCACCCAGAACAACGCCGTTTCCGGAAGTATTATTAATGTAAACATTGGAGTAAGTAAGATGGTTGGTATTATCAAAATACATGGTTTGCTGAGCAATGCTGCTTGCATAATTTACATTGGCATTCATATTGATGGCCGCAACGGTGCCTGATGAATTACTGGTTGTTACGACCGCTCCAGAGGTTCCGTCATCTGTTAACTTGTAGTTAAATCCGGACGAACCCAAGTTCAATGTTTTATTAGCTCCTGATCCAGTAAAGGTAAACTTAAGTGTCCCTTGAATTTCTATATCATTAGCAATATTTATTGCGCGTGTTTGATTAATTGAGTTGGAGTTAAATGTGAAGGTAAGATTGTGAAAAACAAAACTTCCAGTAATAGTTCTTGTAGCAGCAGCAGATGCAAGAATGATCAACCCATTATTGTTATTAAAAACACCGGACCCAGATAGTGACATATTGCCATTTAAAGTTATTGAACTTCCTGCGCTGAAAGTACCGCCTGAAATAGTCAGGCCTGTAAGTGTAACGCTGGCCGCGCTGGAAAAATCTGCTGTCCCCGCGGACATATTCAATGTTCCGGAGGAAAAAGTAGCGCCTGGATTGGAAATAAATGAAGCACTAGCTCCGTTAATGGTAATTGCACCGATAACCACCGGTGATGCAGCAATTGAACTCATATCAAGCGTGCCGTTACTGATAATAATAGTTCCTGTAGTAACACTAAAGTCATCCGACCAAGAGACGTTTCCCGTGTAAGAAGCGTTAAGAGTCAATGTTCCAATTGATATAGAGCTACTTATTACACAATTAGCGTTTGAAGTGGCCCCGTCAAATGTTACATTATCTCCGGAACCAGGGGTTGTTCCGTTATTGGTACTCCAGTTAGACGGCGTTTCCCACGCGTTATCGCCTCCACCATTGGTCCATGTGTAGTTAGTGGAAAAAACTAAAACAGAGTACAGACTTAAAATCCCTGATAACAGTAACGATTTCAATTTCATGTGTTTTTTGGTTGTTAAAAGTAAAAAGCTAAAGTAAAGAATTTTACCGTTGAATACGTAAAAAAAGCGATTAAATATGGTTTTGGAAGCCTGAACGATTTATTGTGGGTGTTGATGTGATCTATTGTGTATTATAAATATACAAAAGGCTAATGGGAGGATGAGCGGTGAGCGCAATACTGTTTCAGGCAAAATAAGAAAATCGAAAAATGCTTCATTTTTGTAATAATGTAATAGTACATTGCATAAAAGTGTTAAAACTCCCAATAGAACATAAAAAAATAGTATCAACTGGTTATATGATTTGCGTTTAAAAAATAAGTGTATCGCAACTACTGTAAGGAGCATTGAAACAAAAGAAAATGCAATCGATAATATCCATTTTAATGTTAAAAGTGTCTTTGATGATTGTTTGAAAAAATCAGGTACAGCACTGTTTGCGTAATTATTATCATCATGATTAATTGCAGCATTCAGGAGTATAAATAACGTGTCTCTGAAATAGCTTACTATGAAGGTCAGTATGAATAACAGAAGAAAAGTAATGTACCTTGTTTTAATCATCTGCACCCGTTTGAACTGTTCCTGCGGTAAAATATTTAATCCACAGCAACCAGAGTAAAAATATAATCCCATATACAATCAGTGTAAACGTATAGCTATGATTAAAAGCCAGCCAGCCCGGCTTGTATTTAACCAATATGCAAAGCGTTGCAATCCTTAATATATTCAGCAAGTCAATCAATATTATGCCAAGAGGAATAAACCATAATTTGTTTTTGAAATTGCCGGGATATGCAAAAATAAAACCTGCAAAAACAACAAATAAACTTAATCCGTCGCAGGGCTCACTTACAATTACACCTATTGACTCGTTTATCCCAACAAGACCAGGATTGTTGAAGGTCTGAAAACCAAATAAATTAAGAACAGACTTTATTGAAAAGGTAAGGTGATTGATCAGCAGATTATCAAGTGTTCCGTTGCCGTAGAGCCAAGACCGGTAAAGAATATACCAGGATAGGTATATGATTGTGATCTTTACTAAAAAAAGAAGCGTTTGTTTGTTTAACCCCCACATGATGATCTGAAAAACAGGTTCTTAAAGGTAATACAATTGTTGAATATTAATATGTTAAAGGAAGTCTTATACCATCTTGCGTTTCAAAATAGTCCAATAAAAGGTTTGAAACGCTCGAGGGTGTTACGTCACGCGTCTGCAGCCTTGGACTATTATATAAGTCTAAGCGGTATTAATACAAAAAAATGTACCTTTGTTCCCCATTATACATATTTGGGGTTTTACTTTAGAAAAGGTAGCGTAAAATCCCGATAGTTAAAATATGCTATTTAATTCCAGAGGCAAAAATGGACAATCAAGAGGCTAAAAAAGGGAACGAAGCCATAAGTATTAAGTCTTTTTTATTCAAATCGATCAGCTACTGGTATCTTTTTGTTATTGCTATTTCCATTTCCTACGTATATGCCTATTATAAAGTGCGTTATAGTGTGCCTGCCTATAATGTGAGTGCGCGGTTACTTGTTAAAGATGAGTACGCATCCTGGGGGCAGGAGTATTTTATAAGCGGAATGGAATTGGTTAGTGCAAGGAATAAACTGGTAAATGAAGTGGGGATTATGAAGGCGTCCCCATTGATGCAAAGGCTGGTTAAGGAATTGCCCTCGTTTAAAGTCAATTATTACGATATAGGCAATATCAAAACAACAGAGCTTTATAACGAATCCCCTTTTGTCGTGGAATTGGATTCCATTCGACCATCACTTTATAGTCGCACAATCTATATTAAAATAACTTCTCCTTCTTATTTTTTGCTTTCTTTCCAAGGCTTTGAAGATGATAAAGGTATTCCGTATAAAATAGGAGTTCCATTGGATATTGATGGTTCCAAGATCCGCATAGTATTGAAAGATGATTACAAGAACTATGATTTTTCCAAAAAACTCTTTAGTTTTTTAGTTAATAACCCGGACGATCTTGCCATAGAATTCCAGGGAAAACTGGGTGTGAACCTGGAAACAAAAGAATCTTCTATATTAATGCTGAGCTCCCAAGGTGTCAACAGCCAGAAACAAATTGACTTTTTAAACAAGTTAATAGAAGTGTACATTAATTACGGGCTTGAACAAAACAATACCATAGCATCCAATACCCTGAAGTTTATCGACCAACAACTGGCTGTGATATCAGATTCAGTAGGGATTTCTGAAAGAGATATAGAAGGATTTAAGACCCGCATGATAAATGAGCGGGTTGAAGTAGAAGGCAAGGGTACGGGGTTTGATGCAATACTTGATCTGGAAAAGCAAAAAATTGTTTTGCAATTTAGTTTGAACTATTATAAATATTTGCTTGACTATACGCAGAAAACAGATGATTCGAAAGGACTTGTTGTTCCTTCGGTTGTTGATGATGCGCACAGCAGTTCAATTATTGTCACTGATTTGAATAAGCTTATTGAATTGTATTCAAGAAGGGAATTAAGCAAGTTTTCTGTAACAAATACCAGTTACACTATAGATCAGATTGAATCAGAAATCAAAGTCGCTAAAAAATTGCTGATAGAAGCATTGGGTGCACATGTAAAGAAATTGCAATTTGAAATGGACAATATCAACGAGCAATTGGACAAGGCTGAAGACCGGATGAGTAAAAAGCCCGATGCTGAACGAAGATTTAGTAATTTACAACGTAACTATACCTTAAGTAACAATTTGTACACCTATTTGCTACAAAAGCGTTCGGAAGCCAGCGTCGCGAAAGCAGCCAGTGTTCCTAAAGTACAGGTACTTGACTGGGCTTCAAAATACAGGGTAGGGTATGTTGGGATCACCCCGTCCTCCATTTACACAGGCTCAACAATTTTTGGTATTGCCATAGCTTCGGTTATTGTGATCATTCTGATTTTGATGAACCAGGTGATTGTTGATAAGCATGATATAGAAAGTCTTACTAACATACCCATTATCGGAATAATTGGTCATAATGATAATATCAATAATACTGCCGTTATGAAAAGTCCCAAGTCCATTTTAGCTGAATCATTCAGGGGGCTAAAAACGAATATCAGTTATATGTCCAAAGGGAAAGAGAAACTGAAAATCCTGATTACCTCTTCGGTCAGCGGAGAGGGAAAAACATTTTGTGCAATAAACTTAGCTTCTGTATATGCCCTTTCCGGAAAGCGAACCTTATTGGTTGGTGCAGATCTTCGTCAACCTAAAATCGCCGCTGACTTTGGTTTGCAGAATAATAAAGGGCTGAGTAATTTTCTGATCAACAAATCGGATTTTGATGAAGTTATTCAATTGACGAATTTGGAAAACCTGGATATTATTCTTTCAGGTCCGATTCCTCCGAACCCTGCGGAATTATTAGGTTCTGAGGCTATGGAACGCTTCATCAACATGGCCATGGAAAAATATGATATTTTCATCATGGATACGGCTCCCTTCGGATTGGTTACGGATGCCTTGCTTCTTACGAAATTTTCGGATGTCAATCTATACTTGGTCAGACAATACTATACGAAACGGGAACAGGTAAAAATGATCAACAAACATTACCAGGAAGGTAAAACGTCCAATATAGGTCTTGTGGTAAATGATCTGAAAAGAACAAAATTTATGGGCAGGTATGGCTATGGATACGGTTATGGATATGGATATGGTTATGGATATGGATATGGATATGGATATGGATATGGTTATGGGGAGCAAGCTCCGGTTTCTTCCAAAGCACATGAGTCGTTAATCTCTCGTATTTTTAAGAAATGATTTTATGAATAAAGAAAAGCCTGAGAAGAATGATTCGGATTGGGACTTGGTTGTAAAACCTACAACATCAGTATTCGATCTCAATCTCAAAGATATTTGGAGGTATAAAGATTTGGTTATGCTTTTTGTACGAAGAGATTTTGTCGCGTCGTATAAACAAACTGTATTGGGGCCACTTTGGCATTTTATTCAGCCAGTCTTTACAACCATAATGTTTCTTATTGTGTTTAGTAAAATTGCAGGTATTCCGACTGATGGTATTGAACCGATTCTGTTTTATATGAGTGGGATTACAATTTGGAACTATTTTTCTTCGTGTTTGATAGGTACTTCAAATACATTTTTATCCAATGCAGGAATTTTTGGAAAGGTGTATTTCCCTAGGTTAATCTCTCCATTATCTACAGTTATTTCAAATGTAGTCCGGTTTGGTATTCAATTACTCCTATTAGTGCTGGTGATTTTGTATTTTGTTTTTTTTAAAGGTCTTTCTTTTCATTTTACATTTTCAATTTTATTTATTATACCTCTGTTAATGATTATGGCGGGCATTGGATTGGGTTTGGGGATTATTATATCTGCCTTAACTACTAAATATAGGGACCTTAACGTTTTGATCGGTTTTGGGGTGCAGCTTTTGATGTATGTAACCCCTGTAGCATATCCAGTATCTTTTTTACTTCAGAAAAAACACGGTTGGTTAATTAATCTTAATCCTTTAACGCCTTTAGTTGAGTTTTTCCGATACGCCATTTTCCAGCAAGGAACATTTTCTGCAATTAACATGACCTATAGTATTGGCTTCATGATTGTATCTCTTTTTGTGGGATTGGTTATATTTAAAAAAGTAGAAGGTACTTTTATGGATACGGTATAAAATTAAATAAGTCTTTTAGAGTTGAAACGAAGGCTATGAGTAGAATTATAATAGAAGCTAATAATATTTCAAAGCAATATCGCTTAGGTCAGGTAGGAACTGGTACGATCTCTCATGATGTAAATAGATGGTGGCACAAGATTAGAGGTAAAGAGGATCCCTATCTCAAAATAGGTGATATAAATGATAGAACGGTTAAAGGAGAAAGTGATTATGTATGGGCTCTTAAGGACATCAGTTTTAATGTTATACAAGGAGAAGTATTAGGAATAATCGGGAAGAATGGCGCGGGCAAATCTACTTTATTAAAAATACTTTCAAGGGTTACACAACCTTCGACCGGTTCTGTAAAGGCTAAAGGTCGTATTGCTTCGTTACTTGAGGTGGGAACAGGGTTTCATCCTGAATTAAGTGGACGAGAAAACGTATTTTTAAACGGGGCAATAATGGGCATGACCAAATCTGAGATTAGGTCAAAGTTTGATGAAATAGTTGATTTTAGTGGAGTCCAAAAGTATATTGATACACCTGTAAAACGTTATTCTTCCGGTATGTACGTTCGCTTGGCATTTGCTGTTGCCGCACATCTTGAACCTGAAATATTAATTGTGGATGAGGTTTTAGCTGTAGGCGATATTGAGTTTCAAAAAAAATGCTTGGGTAAAATGAAAGACGTTGCGGGTCATGGTCGTACAGTTTTATTTGTGAGTCACAATATGAATGCTTTGAAATCCTTGAGCCAAAAAGGCTTGCTTCTTGAAAATGGAAGTGTAGCAATGTATGGGAATATTGTTTCCGTTGTTGACCGTTATATGACTGCCGGAATTAAAATCATCGGAGAAAAAATATTTAATGAAATTGGAGAAAGTTATAAAATAAAGGACATGCTTGTTTTTAAAGCTATAAGGCTCTACGATCGTTCTTCAGTTATTAAAACCAATTTTGACGTTAAGGATGATATTGGAATAGAAATAGAATACGAGGTACTAAAAGAGAAATATTCATTTTCTGTACATTATTATGTGAAGAATGAAGCTGGCGAAGTAGTTTTTGTAGCAATGGATAATAATTATTCTCCTTATAATCAAAGGCCCAATCCCGTTGGAATTTATAGAGAGAAATGTATAATCAATGGAAATTTTTTGAATGAAGGCAATTACTCGGTGGATGCTTTAATCTGTGTTTTTCCAACAAAGGTCGAAGGTCTTTATGATGTTGTCAATAATGCGCTTTCATTTAGTGTGACCGACGATATGAGTTCTTTGGGTGTTAGGGCTTCATGGAGCAGAGAATGGCCAAATGCTATTGTTCGTCCTGGATTTAAATGGGAAGTTGCCAGATTGTGAAAGATGAAAAAGGGTTCCTTTAGAATAGCACTTTATGGAGATTCATTGGCACTCCCAAGAAAAGATGTTGTATCGTATCAAGAAAGATATTTTTATATAATACAAAAGCATTTAAAGGAACAAAATTTTGCTGAAGTTTGGGAAGTGAAAGATCGAGCCAAGGGGGCCATTGTAATTTCAGAAATTGTAGAACAATATAATCACGATAATGGATATTTTGATTTGCCTGGCGATATTATTATTATTCACTCGGGAGTTGTTGATTGCGCGCCTCGTCCAATTAATCAACAAGTTCGTGGTAAAATATCAAAATTGCCGTCAATGATAAAAAAAATAGTTGTGAATTATATACATAAAAACCGCAGTAAAATATTGCAGGGAGGAAAATCGTATGTAAGAACAGAGCCGGATGTTTTCTTTAAGCAAATGACCGATTTGGTTACGGACGCGAGTTTAAATTATAATAGGGTTTACGTAATTAATATATGTCCAACAAATAAGCAAACAGAAGCCCACTCTCCGGGGTTTACTACAAATATCGATAAGTATAATAGATTAATAGCTAAGATAGTTGAAGAATCAAAAAACTCTAATGTGCATTTGATAGATATAAATAAATTTATTATGGAACGTTTTGATAATATTGATGAATATGTGTTAAAAGTTGATGGTCATCATATCACCCCTTTGACGAATTCGGTTATAGCTGATCAGATCTTAAGGATTGAAAATGCCAGTTGATTTTTTTTAAATCTGATTTATTAGGGAAAATACGTAGATTCAATTCCTATACTCAAAAGCCAATTGGTAGCTTTCTTCAAAAATGGCTAATTTAGCATCTCTTTCAAATGTTGAGCTATGTCCCAAAAGGTTTTAGTAACAGGTTCTGATGGTTTTATTGGAAGTCATCTAGTAGAACATCTTCTAAGTCGTGGGTATTCTGTCCGTGCTTTTGTGCTGTACAATTCATTCAACTCCTATGGTTGGCTTGATACATTATCCAAAGAAGCGTTAAGTAAGATAGAAGTGTTTTCAGGTGATATTCGTGATCCCAATGGTGTTCGCCTGGCAATGGAAGGCATAGATATAGTTTATCATTTGGCGGCATTAATTGCAATACCATATAGTTATCATTCACCTGATAGCTATGTTGATGTGAATATTAAGGGTACCCTCAATGTTTTGCAGGCAGCACGTTCACTGAAAACTAAACGTGTGCTGGTTACTTCTACCTCTGAAGTATACGGAACTGCACAATATGTTCCAATTGATGAAAAACACCCATACCAGGGACAATCGCCTTACAGTGCTACTAAAATAGGGGCAGACCGTATTGCAGAATCGTTTTACAGATCGTTCGATATGCCGGTAACTATAGTTCGTCCGTTCAATACCTTCGGCCCACGTCAATCTGCAAGGGCTGTTATACCGACGATTATTACCCAGCTTTTAAACGGGATCCGCGAAATAAAGCTCGGCGCTTTGCATCCAACCAGGGATCTTTTGTTTGTAAAAGATACGGTTAAAGGATTTGAGGCCATTGCACAATGTGACAAACTGGTTGGAGAAGAGGTGAATATTGCCACGCAATCTGAAATAGCAATAGGTGATCTCGCACAGCACATTATTGATGCCATTGCTCCTGAAGCCAAAATTGTTTCGGATTCCATTCGGCTCAGACCTGAAAAAAGTGAAGTGGAACGTCTGTTCGGATCAAATGAAAAGATCCGGAAATATACTTCCTGGAAACCGGAGACCAGCCTCAATGAAGGAATACGGCAAACCATTGAATGGTTCAGCGCTCCGGAAAACCTTAAACGTTACAAGTCCGATATATACAATGTTTAACGATATAATTTCGTACATAAAATCACTTTATCCGCATCAGCAGCATATTCCTTTACACGCTCCAGTTTTTACGGGGAATGATAAAAAGTATGTAACAGATGCAATTGACTCTACTTTTGTTTCTTCCGTAGGAAAGTATGTTGATCGTTTTGAAGAAATGATCAGGGATTATACCGGTTCAAGATATGCCATTGCTACCGTCAACGGTACGGCCGCCCTGCATATGTCCCTGATACTGGCAGGTGTTAAGGCAAATGACCTTGTTATTACACAGCCATTATCATTTATAGCAACCTGCAATGGTATTAGCTATTTGAACGCACAGCCTGTATTTGTAGACATAGATTCAAAAACACTTGGACTTTCCGCCGAAGCTTTGGATTGCTTTTTGAAAGAGAAGTGTTTTATTAAAGATTCCTGCTGTTTCCACACAATAAGCGGAAAAAGAATTGGAGCCTGTGTCCCCATGCATACATTCGGACACCCTTCAGAAATAGATAAAATTATGGAGCTTTGCAACCGGTACTTTATACCGGTGGTGGAAGATGCAGCCGAATCCATCGGTAGCACTTATAAAGGAAAACAAACTGGTACGTTCGGGTTGCTTGGAGCGTATAGCTTTAATGGTAATAAGATCATAACCTGCGGCGGCGGTGGTGTAATCGTTACGAATAATGATGAACTGGGTAAGTTGGCAAAGCATTTAACTACCCAGGCTAAAGTACCTCACAGATGGGAGTTTAAACACGACCACATTGGGTATAATTATCGGATGCCAAATTTAAATGCGGCTTTAGCTTGTGCACAACTGGAGCAATTGGATACATTTATTTCAAACAAGCGGGAATTGGCGGAAAGTTATAAATTGTTTTTTGAAAAGTCGCATGTGCGGTTTTTCCGGGAGCCGGCTAATGCAAAGTCGAATTACTGGTTAAACGCTATTCTATTATCGTCTCTTGAGGAACGCAATGATTTTTTAACAGCATCGAATGATAATGGTGTAATGACCAGACCTGCATGGACCTTAATGAATAAATTGTACATGTTTAAAGATTGTGTGTGTGAGGATATTGGAAACGCGGAATATATCGAGGATAGGTTAGTGAATATTCCCAGCAGTGTGCGTTTATTTGATTCCGGAAAAGTATGAAAGAATTGACCATGACAAAGCCTGTATTAATAATTGCGGAAGCGGGAGTGAATCACAATGGAAGCGTTGTACTGGCAAAGCAATTAATAGATGCTGCTGCAGATGCAGGTGTTGATTATGTAAAATTTCAAACCTGGATCACTGAAGATATTATTGATATAAATGCACCTAAAGCGCAATATCAACTGAATAATGATGGAAATTCCTCGCAGTTTGAAATGCTCAAGCGGTTGGAACTTTCTTTTGATGATTTTCGTGAATTGAAAAGATATTGTGGCAAAGCAGGTGTTAAGTTTTTATCAACGCCTGATGATTATCGAAGTCTGGACTTTCTGGCTGATGAGTTACAGCTCGCGTTGATTAAAGTCGGATCGGGTGAAGTAACGAATATTCCTTTTTTAAGGAGGATAGGTGCAAAAAGGAAGGATATTATTCTTTCAACGGGTATGGCCACTCTGGAGGAGGTGAAGGTTGCCTATGGAACATTGAAGCAAGCGGGAGCAGAGTCAATCACTTTATTGCATTGTACATCAAACTATCCCGCACCATATGATTCCATTAACCTAAAAGCTATGCTTCATATAAAAGATGTTTTTGGAGCGGATGTTGGATATTCAGATCACACTATGGGAAATGAGGTGGCTCTTGCAGCAGTTGCATTGGGAGCAGTAGTCATTGAAAAGCATTTTACCACCGATGTTAATTTACCCGGGCCAGACCACAAAGCTTCTATGTCACCGGAAGAATTGAAAAGCCTCGTGCTTCAGATCAGACACATCGAGCAGGCATTATCCGGTGATGGTATTAAAAGTCCACATGCTTCAGAGTTGGAAACAAAAAAGGTGGTGTCGCGCGGGATTTACCTGAATCGGGATGTGCAGGCTGGAGAAGTTATTACGCATAATATGCTTATTATGAAAAGACCTGTGGGAGAAGTACCTGCAGGGATGTATGACCAAGTGATAGGAAAAAAAATAAGGAACACGTTAAAGAAAGGAACTGCTTTAAAATTAAAGGACATAAGCATTGACTAAAATAAAAAACATAGTTGCGTTTACTTCTATTCGTTCTGAGTACGGTCCTTTGCGTCCTGTTCTTCAAAAAATAAAAGCGGACGAAGACCTAGAATTAGACTTAGTCATCGGAGGGGCGCATTTATCTAATAAGTTTGGGTACAGCAAAGATCAGATTGTTGCTGATGGATTTAAGATAGAACAGGAAATAGATTTTTTACCCGCCCAAGTATCGGATAGTTTTATTACAGATTCGATGTCTGTATTGCAAAGGGAATTTGGGAAATGGTTGGTCGAAAAAAAACCTGACCTTTTATTGGTTTTGGGAGACCGTTTTGAGCTTATTCCCGTAGTCAGTTCGGCTTTAATATATAATATCCCGGTTGCTCATATATCAGGGGGAGATATTACAGAAGGAGCTATTGATAATCAAATACGTAATGCGGTAAGTAAAATGGCTCATTTACATTTTGCAGGCATTGAATGGCACAGGCATAATTTACTGAAAATGGGTGAAGAGAGTTGGAGGATTTGTGTAGCGGGCGAACCTGCCTTAGACGATATTCTGAACCTGAATTTTATCCCTAAAAAAAAGCTGTTTAATGAGCTGGGGTTGGATGAAAATGTACCGGTTATCTGCTGCACTTTTCATCCGGAAACCATAGATAAAAAAATAACCGCAGGCTTTATAAAGGATCTGTTGAATCAACTCGCTTTGAATTTGCCATGGCAGGTGTTAGTTACTGCATCCAATTTTGATCAGGGTGGCATTGAGATCAATGAAGCTCTAAAGGTCCTCAGCGAAAAAAACAAGCAGGTTGTTTTTGTTCCTAATCTGGGTCAACTCAGGTATTATTCATTGTTAAAATACGCAACGTTGATGTTGGGAAACTCTTCCAGCGGGATTATAGAAGCGCAGTCTTTTCTATTGCCCGTTGTAAATGTGGGAGATAGGCAAAAAGGGCGCTATTTCAACCCGAATGTGTTTCAGGCAGAAGCGGATATTGGAGCTATAACAAGGGCTGTGGAATATGTAATTTCCGACTCGTTTAAATCGGTTTACATTAATGAAAAAAATGGTTATGGTGATGGAAGCGCTGCTCAGCGAATTGTTGATTTTATAAAAGCTGCACCTGTCGACCGACTGCTAAAAAAGAACGGATGATAAGAATACAGACGAACTATGCATCCTACAATTAACTGCTATACAGAAAGTACGGGTACTGCTTATGCACAGTTTTTAAGGTTGCATAAACTGGAACTTGATGTTTATTACACTTCTGAATTTTTAAAGGTTGAGGCGGAAATGCAAGGCGGAACGTATGAAGTGTTTGTGGTTTGCTTCAATCAATCAGTTTTTATTTATCCATATATCCGTTTATCATTCGAATCAAATGGCGTAAGTGTTACGGATATTTCTTCACCTTATGGTTATTGCGGTCCCTTTTGCAACGATAATTCTTTTTTTGAAATCGCCGAAACGCTTTTTTTAAATTATGCGAAGGAACAATGTTTTGTAACAGAATTCATCCGGTACCATTATTTATATAATGTAGAACAGAAGTTTAAGCAGAATGTGAATAATTTTCATAACCGTTTTATTGTAATGCTTGATCTTCAAAATACATGGGACCACATTTGGTTAAAGGAAATGAGCGGAACAAACCGGAATATTGTAAGAAAGTTGGAGAAGGAAGACTATACTGTTGAAGTAAGTCATGGCACCAATCACTTGGATGAATTCATTGATATGTATAGGAAAACGATGGATCATGCAGGTGCTGAAAAATTCTATTATTTTGAAAAGAACTATTATTATAATTTATTTAATTCTCTTAAAGAGCTTATTTTTCTGGTCCGGGTCAGAAAAGAAGGAGTTACCCATGCTTCATCTTTGTTCTTCATTTCAGGTAGCATATTAACGTATTATCTGTCAGCACGCAACCTGCAATATACCTCTATCCCTGCTTCAAATCTGATGCTCACAGAGGCGGCCAGGTATGGTCATCAGCTTAATTTGTCCATCTTTAACTTAGGAGGAGGTAGAATAAACTCTATAGAGGATCCATTATTCAGGTTCAAAAGGAGTTTCAGTCGCTCTTCGGCTGATTTTTTTATAGGAAAGCGTGTTCATAATCCAGATGTTTATCGTCAGCTTACCGAATGGTACATTGAAAAAAATGGGATGGAAAAGTATGAGCAGGTTAAGGCTTTTTTGCAGTTTTACCGCAATGGCTAACTACTCCTAAATACGTATATTTGAGAAACAATATGTTGGACAAAAAATATATAATTAATCAATCTGCATCGGGCAGAGATGCCCTGAAACGGCTGAATGATATTGCAAGCATCGATACTTTGCAGGCAGTATTATTTGTGGTGAATGATAAAGAGGAATTGCAGGGTTCATTGTCGGACGGAGATATCAGAAGAGGACTTATAAATGGTCTGAGTATAGATTCAGGAATAATGGACTTTATGTTTGCCACTTGTCGTTATTTGACAACGGAAAATTATACTTCGGAGAATATAAATGCCTTAAAAGAGAAAAGAATTAGGTTTGTTCCTTTTGTAGATAATGACAAACGAATCACAAGAATAGTTGATCTGGAGAAGCTTAAAGCTTATTTACCTTTGGATGTAGTGATTATGGCCGGAGGCAAGGGCGAACGCTTAATGCCGCTCACGCAGAATTGCCCTAAACCTCTTTTAAAAGTTGGAGGCAAACCGATCATTGAGCATAATATCGACCGGCTTGCAGAATTTGGAATTGTTAATTTTAATATCACGTTGAAATACCTGGGTCAGCAAGTAGTTGACTATTTTGGGAATGGAGAAAACAAAGGGATTTATATTCAATATTTATTTGAAGAATCTGCTTTGGGCACCATTGGTGCTGTCAGTAAGATTAATAACTGGAAACATGATTACGTGTTAATTATGAATTCGGATTTATTAACGAACCTCGATTTGAAAGATTTTTTCGAGTATTTCTTATCGAATAATGCCGACATGGCAGTTGCCTCTGTTCCATATTATATTAATGTTCCTTATGCGGTTTTTGAATTATCAGATGGTAAGCAAATAGCTTCCTTGACAGAAAAACCTTCTTACACTTATTATTCCAATGCGGGAATTTACCTGGTGAAAAAGGAAATGCTGAAAGCTATTCCAATGGATAAAAAATTTGATGCGACGGATTTTATGGACGCGCTGATTAAACAAAAACGGAAATTAGTTTCTTATCCGATAACGAGTTATTGGCTGGACATTGGCAGAATGGAAGATTATACAAAGGCACAGGAAGATATTAAACATATTAAGTTATAGAGTTGAAATCACTAGTAATTATCCCGGCACGCGGAGGATCAAAAGGTCTACCTGGCAAAAATATCAAAGCCCTGAATGGTAAGCCCCTTTTACACTATTCAATAGATAGTGCACGGGCTTTTACTGATGATGAAAATATATGCCTTAGCTCAGATGACCCAAAAATAATTACGGTTGCAAAAGAATATGGTCTCGATGTTCCTTTTATCAGACCAGCTGCCTTAGCTACTGATACAGCATCTTCTTACGATGTTATTATGCACGCAATCAATTTTTATGAATCTCTGGGTAGAAACTACGACAATATACTTTTGCTGCAACCTACTTCACCTTTTCGCAAACCTGAATTTATAAAGGAAGCAATGATATTATATTCAGGTAAATTGGATATGGTTGTGTCCGTTTGTATTTCCTCAGCTAACCCTTATTATTCTCTTTTTGAAGAAAATGAACAAGGTTATTTAAACGCTTCAAAACCTGGTCATTACACAAGGAGACAGGATTGTCCAGCGGTGTACGAATACAACGGATCAATTTACTTTATGAATGTGAACTCTCTTAAGCAAAAGCCGATAGCTGATTTCAAGAGGATCAAAAAGTACTTGATGAAGAAAGAATATTCTATTGATATTGATACCGAACTGGATTGGCTTTACGCAGAATTATTACTGAATAGCGCAACAGTTAAATTGTAAAAAATGAAAATAGTAGCAATTATAGGAGCAGGACAGTTGGGCAGCAGACATTTGCAGGGTTTATCGCTGATGAAGAAAGCGATTGCAATATATGTTGTAGATAAGGCAGAGCAAGCTCTATCTGTAGCAAAAGAACGGTTTGAACAGGTAAGCTTGGATTTTAAGGGTAGAGTTACTTATTGCAAAGGGATTAGTGAAATACCTGTAGAAATTAATTTGGCAATAATTGCCACAAATTCAAATATTCGATTTGATATAATTTTGGAGTTGCTTGAACATGCTAAGGTGGATAACTTGTTATTGGAAAAATTTTTGTTTCCTGCACCAAATCAATATTCATACGCAACGGAATTATTTGAAGAAAATAAAGTAAAGGTTTGGGTAAATTGCCCCAGGCGTGTATGGAATTTTTATAGGGAATTACAGAGGACTTTAACAGAGCCTATACATATTTCGGTAACAGGATCACAATGGGGCATGGCTTCGAACAGTATTCATTTTCTGGATTTGTTCAGCTACTTAAATGGAAGTGGCGAAATTTGTTTATCATCCGAAAGGTTGGATCCCAGCTTATTTGAAAGTAAAAGAAAAGGTTTTATGGAAATATCCGGTTGTGTGCACTTTAAGCATATGAATGGATCGGTATTGGAATTAAATTGTTTAGCTGATGGCGACCAGCCATCGGTTATCACCATAAATTCGGCAACTGGCAATGCGGTAATCCATGAACTTGCAGGAGAACCATCGTACGCGTTCGTTTCAAGAAATGCGGATCAAGTTCAGAAGGTTTTTTTTGACGTTCCTTTTCAAAGCCGCCTCACTAACATGATTGCGGAGGACATTATTAACGGCAGGGATTGTGGATTGATATCTTATCAGGAAAGCGCCGAGCTACATTTGTTATTTTTAAAAATGCTCGCATCTTTTTATAAACGGATCGGTAATGCGCAGGAAACATATTTTATTACTTAAATGAACATAGAGTAATGAGGCAGAACGTGTTATTGGTGGGTACAGGCTATATGGCTACGGAGTATTTTAAAGTACTTTCTGCCTTGAATTGCGAAATTAGTGTAATTGGGAATTCTGAAGAATCTTCCAGGAAATTTGGCGATCAATTTGGAATTCATGTTTATTCAGGAAGTACAAATGCTTTTTGTCAATCCAATAATCCGTCTAGGTATAATGCAGCCATAGTCGCCGTGAGCATTGAGGCATTGGCAGGTTGCACAATGGATCTGTTGGAATTTGGGATTAAATCAATTCTCGTTGAAAAACCCGGAGGAGTAAATAAGACAGAAATAGAAGCGCTAAGCAAATGTGTCCAAAAAAATAATGCAAGTGTTTTTGTTGCCTATAACAGGAGATTTTATGCTTCTGTAATTAAAGCAAAGGAAATAATTGAACAGGATGGAGGAGTTCTGTCATTTAATTTTGAATTTACGGAATGGTCGCACGTTATAGAGCATGCAGTTAAATCCAATGAGACAAAATCAAATTGGTTCATAGCAAACTCGACACATGTTATTGATCTTGCTTTCTTCCTGGGTGGTAGACCCGAACAAATTTCGTGTTTTTCAGCTAAGGAATTGTCATGGCACAAACCGGCGATTTTTGCCGGTGCCGGTTTAACTAATAAAAATGCGTTATTTAATTATCAGGCCAATTGGTTGGCGCCTGGCCGGTGGTCAGTCGAAATACTAACTGCCAATCATCGGTTAATATTTAAACCATTGGAAAAACTTCAATATCAATTAAGGAATTCAATGGAAATACAAATGTTTGATTTAGGAAAGGAACTGGAGCTAGATGTTACGTATAAACCCGGAATTTACCAGCAGGTGCAGGCATTTTTAAATTCTGAAAATTCCAGTTTGTGTAGTATTAATGAACAAAGAGAAATGTTTAGGGAATTTTACTCTCAAATGATTAAGTAAATTTAACTCAATGAAAGTGGTATTGTGTGCGTCCTATTTAACAATTCCAAGCACAATTTGCTTACTTCAGAAATATAGAGATGAAGAAATTGTTGTTTTATCTACTGTTAAATCTATCATTGATTTTTTTTCCAGATATTCTCCTGAATGTAAGTCAGTGTATCTAGAACTACCCTCCCACGATATCGAATCTTTAACAGCGTATAGAAAGAGTCCTGCGAAATTATTGCGTTCATATCTTGCTATTAGTCACGCGAAGAAAAAGGCGGCTTCAATACTGCAAAATATTCGACCAACGGAAATTTATTTTGAACTGTATTACCATGCCAATTTTGAATTTTGGATTTTGAAATCTTTAGCCTTGAAAGGAATTCCTGTGTTTTTTATGCAGAATATAGAAATTTATTGCTCAGATATGGACTTTATAAAGTCTTTTCTTTATAAATTAATTAGTAAATTTCATTTCGGATTTTCTTTAAAGCCAGTCTCAGTAGCTGGAGCAAATGTGTTTGTTATTGATGAAAAATATATAAGGCAGATTGGAGCAAAAAGTATTAAGATGTATGATCAGAAAACTATTGCGGAATATGTAAAGCGTAGATTTTCGAAGTGGTCTGATAAGAAGGTTGTACTAATGTCAGGAGGAAGAGTTGCAGGTAATATTGTTTCAGAAGCCAGATATAAGTTAATAACTGATCAATTAATTGAGATACTAACAGAGAAGTTTAAGACAGATGAAATTGCAATTAAGTCGCATCCTATTTATGAAAGTTATATTTCTAAAGAGAGTTTTCTGCCAAGAATAGATTCCGGTGTACCTATGAGTATTTTATTTTATAATAGTGTTCACTTATTAATAGGATATGCTAGTGCAGCTTTATATGAAGCTTCCGGGATGTCGGATGTTAGAGTTGTTTCAACCATTAACTTATTTAGAACTATTGAAAATGAGGAGGTTTCAAAGCAGTACTGTAAATATTTGATTGGAAATATGAACAAGGAAAAACCAATTCTATTTCCAGAAACGATGGAAGAATTTGCTAAAATTATAAATTGTTAAATATGACTTTTATAACGCTTCTTTTAAAAATTCATTTACGGGTGTGGAATTGGTTGGATGGACAAATTAATTTTAATAAGTTAGGTCGCCTATGGAGGTTTTTATATTGGAAACGTAAGCTTAAGCAAATAGGGGAGAATGTGGTTTTTTTTAAAGGAGTTATCATTAATGATCCATATAACGTTATAATTGGTAATAATACAGGTGTTGGAAATTACGTTGTAATGTGGGGTGCTGGAGGCATTGAGATAGGGAACGATGTTTTAATTGCAGCACATTCAGTATTAACCGCCGATGGACATGACACCAATGCCGAATTGTTTAGAAAAAGTTCTTATTTAAAAAAAATTAAAATAGGAAATAATGTTTGGATAGGTGCTAATGTATGTGTTTTACCCGGGGTTGAAATTGGAGATAATTGTATAATTGCTGCGGGAAGTGTGGTAACTAAAAGTATACTTCACAATTCAATAGCAGCAGGTGTGCCTGCAGTGGTGCTGAAAAAAAGAACAAGTACTGATGTTTAAAATTACGCTATATCTATACAAAAAAGTAACCGAAATACTTAACGGTCTTTCATCCAAACTTCAGTTTCGTGATTTTTATATTAGTAATGATTTTGTTAGCAACGATTATAAAGCTGATTGTTTTTTGCTTAAGAATGCTTCTGTAAGTAAATGTTCTTTAGAAGGTAAACATCAATTTGGTGTAAATTCGGTTGTCACACATTCTGAAGTCGGCTTGGGTAGTTATATTGCTCATAACTCAGTGATAAGATATACCCAAATAGGCCGTTTCTGTGCAATAGGTGAAAACGTTAGAACATTTATTGGCATGCATCCGACAGAAAAGTACGTTGGTATTCACCCCGTTTTTTATTCAACGCAAAAAATCGTTGGCGAATCGTTTTCCGGTGAACAGGCCTGGCTTGAGCATGTTTTTGTGAATCATAAATTTGTTGTTGAAATAGGCAATGATGTTTGGATAGGAAATAATGTAATGATTATGGACGGAGTAAAGGTTGGAGATGGAGCTGTTATTGCTGCAGGAGCCATCGTAACACGGGATGTAGATGCGTACACTATTGTGGGTGGAATTCCAGCCAAGCCGATTAAAAAAAGATTTACTGAGGAACAGATTATTTTCCTGTTAAATTTTAAATGGTGGAATAAGGATTACAACTGGATTAAGACAAATTATAGAAAATTTTACAATATTAAAGAGTTCATGCAAGAATATGGGGGATAAACCAAGAGTAGGTATATTTGAAATTGATCATGATGAGATGGGATATTCACTCATAAAATCGTTTAGGCGCATGAACTATGACGTTTGGGCATTTGTTTCTGAAAGCGTATACCGCAACTTAATGGTTAGCCAGGATCTGCAGGATGTTCAGATCAATTGGATTGTAAAAAAGGAAATAGAGGGCATGTCGGATTTTTATAAACGGATAGTCAGTCTTTCGAACAGCAATAAAATAAGTACATTGTTTCTAAATACAGTTGAGGCAAGTTTTGATGAATTAGCCATTCATCTAAATGCATATAATGGAAAGTCAATTTTAACTATTCACAATGTTAACTATTGGTTTAATTTTAGCCCATTTTTTTTTACCAAGAGCTATCGGCTAAACAAAAGTAAAATTCGTTTAAAGCATAAGGTAGATGCTTTTTGTGTTTTAAGTGACAATGTGAAAAAGTATTTAATTGAGAAGTTTCATCCTAATAAGCCGATTCATGTTTTTCCTTATTGCGTATATGAAAAGGGGAAATATCTCCCAGATCTATCAAGTCAGACGCTTCTGACTATTTGTGTGCCGGGATCGGTTGATGGTTCTCGGAGAGATTACGCGTTTCTGTTGGACATATACGAGGCATTACTGAACTCAAAACAAATAATACATCTAATATTATTAGGACGCCCCGTCGGTAAATATGGTGATTCTATTATTAGCCGCTGTCGATCAATTAATTCTAATGGAGGAACTGTAACTTTTTTTGAAGGACATGTTAACCAATTGATTTTTGAAAAGTATATGATGCAGTCACATTTTATTTTGTCTCCGCTTGCAAAAAGCATTAGAGGGGAGTCATATGGTGTATCAAAAGAAACTGGTTGTTTTTTTGACATGGCTCGTTACAGTAAGCCCGGAATCGTGCCAAATTGGATTCCAATTCAGGAATATTTGAAAACCAGTGTTTTGACTTATGAAACTAGTGAACAATTAAAAAGGATCATTGGCAATATTTACAATCAAATTGATATGCGTGAAGAATATTTAAAAAAGGCCGAAAAAAATTCAATGAGTTATTCAATTGAAATTATAGCTCAGCGTACTCACGAATTTGTTAGTTGTCTCATAAAAAAATAATTATCGTACATTTTAAAATGGTCGTATGAATACTATTGTATGTACTCGCTGTGTAATGGATATCTCAACTAAGTACATTGCTTTCGACGAAAAAGGAGTTTGCAATTACTGTCGTGGTTACGATGAACTGGCGGCGAGGACTGTTTTAAGACCCAAAGAAGTTCGTTATGCCGAGTTTGAAAAAAAAGTGGAAGAAATAAAAAGTTCAGGTAAAGGAAAGCCGTACGATTGCATTCTTGGTTTGAGTGGAGGAGTAGATAGTTCGTACATGGCGCTCGTTGCAAAGGATTTCGGTTTACGACCGCTAATTGTTCATTTCGACAATGGATGGGATGACGAGCTGGCGGTGAAAAATATTGAAAATATAGTTAACAAACTAGGTTTTGATATTTATACTTATGTGATAGAGTGGGAGCAGTTCAAAGACCTTCAATTGGCCTATTTTAAAGCTTCTGTTATTGATATTGAAACACCAACAGATCAACTGATTTTTGCAGCTCTTTACAAAATAGCGAAGGAAAGAAAAATCGATTATATTTTGAGTGGGAATAATATCCGGACAGAGTTCATTATGCCGAGAGACTGGGTCAATCAATATAAACGGGATTCAGTCAATCTGAGAAATATACATGATAAATACGGCACTGTGCCTTTAAAGAATTTCCCGCGTTTATCCGGTAAGGATGTTTTTTGGTATACAAAATCTGGAATTAAGCTGGTAGATGTTTTTGACCGGCTGGATTTTAATCTGCAGGACGTAAAAGGACGTCTTGTAAAGGAATTAGAGTGGCGTCCCTATCCGGGCAAACACTATGAGTCGGTATTTACACGCTTCTATCAGGGGTATATTTTACCTGTTAAATTTGGTGTGGACAAACGCCGCGCTCATTTTTCAAATTTAATTTGTTCGGGGCAAATGACTCGGGATGAAGCTTTAAATGAATTAAAAAAGCCCGGGTATCCGCAAGAGCAGTTTAAATGGGACTTTGAATATGTTTTAAAAAAGTGGGAAATTTCAACACAGGAGTTTGAGCAGATAATGAAATTACCACCTGTTCCACATAGTTTTTTTGGGTTTGAAAAACCTTATCTTCCTTATGGAATTTTAGGCAGGATTAAAACGTATCTGCATATGAAACTGCATAACTACAGGATAAAATCCTCCCAATAATTTAAGTAACTTTGTTCCGAAAGTGTGCTAGCATTGAATAGTGCCGGAAGTAAATTATGGAAGACAAAGCTCGTATTGTTATTATTGATTATAAAGTAGGCAACCTTCTTTCGATATATAATATGTTGAAGAGGATAGGTGTATACGCGGAAATCTCTTCCGATCCTCGGACTATATCTGATGCAACAAAATTAATTCTTCCAGGAGTCGGCGCATTTGATTATGGAATGAAAAGCCTTGCGGATTCTGGCTTCACTAATATTCTTAACAGACGCGTTATACAAGATAAAATAAAAATACTTGGAATTTGCTTGGGTATGCAGTTAATGACACGAAGAAGTGATGAAGGGGAGCTTCCGGGGCTTGGATGGTTTGATGCGCAAACGGAGCGATTTCCATTGGAACAAATGGACAATCTAAAAATACCCCACATGGGTTGGAATGAAGTTCATGTACTAAACAATTCAAAATTGATGGAAGGTATACAAGGTGATTCACGGTATTATTTTGTTCATTCTTATAAAGTGCGATGTGCGAACTCCTCCGATATCATCGGATCAACGACATATGGAATTAAGTTTAACTCTATTATTCAAAAGGAAAATATATTCGGAGTTCAGTTTCACCCAGAGAAGAGTCATAAGTTTGGAATGAAAATTCTTGAAAATTTTTGTAACCTCACATGAAACGGATAAGAGTCATACCTGTTTTATTAATTAATAACCGGAGGTTAGTAAAAACCGTTCAGTTTAAAAATGAAGTTTATATAGGAGATCCCGTGAATGCGCTTAAAATCTTTAACGATAAATGTGTTGATGAAATTCTTATTCTCGACATCTCACGAAAGCCCAAATATGCCCGTCCCGATTTTGATTATATAAGGCAATTGGCCGGTGAGTGTTTTATGCCTATGGCATATGGAGGAGGTATTGCAGATTTCAATCAGGCTGAACAAATATTTCAGTGTGGGGTTGAAAAGGTAGTCTTAAATAGTTCAATAACTAAATCTCCTAAACTAATAAGTGATATTTCGTTTAAATATGGTGCGCAAAGTGTTGTTGCTTCAATTGATATAAAAAAAAATTGGCTTGGAAAGGAATTTCCTTTCATTATGAATGGAACAAAAAGGATAAATGCAGATGTTGTAGAGTATGCACGTAATGCGGTTAAGTCAGGCGCAGGTGAGGTTTTTATAAATTTCATTGATAGAGACGGGATGTTTTCTGGTTACGATTTGAAATTGATTAACCGGATAGCAGAACAACTTAGTGTGCCATTGGTTGCCTGCGGGGGAGCAGAATCTGTTAATGACTTTTATAAGGCTGCAGTTCAGGGCGCTTCGGCTGTAGCGGCTGGAAGTATGTTTGTATTTAAAAGTAAACAAAGAGGTATTCTGATAAACTACCCCGACGAGAAAACGCTAATGAATGATTTATATTCAAAATTGTAACATCATTGCTCAATAATTCCATGGCGAATCTTAAAGTACTCTATGTTTTTTTTTACGGCTCAGGTAAAATTGACAGTGGGGTTGAAAAAAAAATAGTTTCACAGGTAACTGCGATGAAAGCTGCCGGAGCTGAAGTGGATTTAATCTCAGTCAATCCATACATTGAAAAGGACGCCATTGTTAATGATTTCTATCGTATTTACGCATTAGATAAACCGCTTGTGTATAACTCGCATTTTTATACGTTGCGATCAAGGAAAAGAATATTTGAAAAAATTGATTTTTTGCTTACGGATTTATATTTGAAATATGACCGCATTTTTCTTAGGTATCCTCTTTCCGACTATAATTTATTGAAATTGGTTCTACGATATGGAGAGAAAATTATCATTGAACACAATAGTATGGAAGAGGTGGAATTGAAAAGTATGTACCATGAAATGCGCAAGAAGACCAAATTCCATTTTTCACCTGGTTTCCTGTTTTGGTATTTTGATCGTATCATGTATTTGTTTTTCAGTGAAAAGCTATTCGGGAAAAGGGTGTTGTCAAAAGTACGAGGGGGGGTAGCTGTAACAAATGAAATTTGTGCATATGAAAAGAAAAGGGTGAAGAGTTACAGATGCGAAGTTGGAACAAATGGAATCGATTATTTGTCAGTTCCAATCCGAAAATTTGACAAGAAAGATTTCAAAAGAAATCCAATAAGAGGGTTTCTTTTATCCGGATTTACGGCAAGCTGGCATGGCGTTGAAAGAATTGTAGATGGATTGGAATCCTATAAAGGCAAGCAGGATTTTGAATTGTATTTTATAGGAGATTTTTCTGCAGAACAAAAAGAGCACATCGAAAAATCAGCAGTGTTGAATAGGGTAAAATTAATCGCACATACAACTGCAGATAAATTAACGGCTTTGCTTGAAGTTTGTGATTTTGCTTTTGGAACAATGGCGTTGCATAAAAAAAACTTAACGGAAGCAGTTCCTTTGAAAGTTCGAGAATCATTGGCAAGAGGTTTTCCATTGGTTAAAGCATATGCTGATCCGGATCTCGATGATAAAGTAGAGTTGAAGCCATTTATTCTGAATTTTCCCGACGACGAAAGTTCTGTAGACTTTAATATAATCGCGGACTTTATAAGCAAGTTGAATGAAACGGATGAATTGGCCAATAAAATTAGAATGGAATCGAGTAAATATATCGATGTTAAACTAAAGGCAGATAAGCTATTACATCTTATAATGTCAATTTAGCAATAGTATTCCACCTATATATAGGTTAAAAACAATATTTTATTTTTGGCGGAGTAAAATGTAGCGCTGCGACAATATGAAAGTATACCTGATTAGTTACGCGGATAAAAATTTTAAACTCAGACAGGCGCTTCTGAATGATTCAGCACGTAAATATGGTATTACAAATGTTATTTCATATAGCAGAAAGGATCTTCTAAAGACAGATTTTTACAATAAGAATAGAAAAATTTTAGACGCAAAAAAGGGAGCTGGCTATTGGTTATGGAAGCCATATTTTATTTTAGAAACCCTAAAAAGGGTAAATGATGATGATATTATTATTTACATGGATGCCGGTATGAAATTTGTATCTTCTCCTCAACCTTTGCTGGACATCTGTGCTAAACAGGAATCGGGTTTAATGTTGTTCGATTTTAAACCTGTTCTTAATAAATGGTATACAAAAAGAGATGCTTTTGTTAATCTGGGTTGTGACAATGAAAAGTATTGGAATTCATTTCAGATAATGGGTATTTTGCTGATTAAAAAAAATGATTTCTCCATGCGCTTTATCCGGGAGTGGCTGGAGGCTTGTTCAAGTGAAAATTCTTTAACCGATGTTTCAAATGTGTGCGGACTTCCCAATTTAGAAGGTTTTATCGATCACCGGCATGACCTATCTATTTTATCCATTCTAACGAGCAAATACGGTCTGGAAACATTCAGAAATCCGACCAAGCATGGAAATTATCTTAAACTACCAGCTTATCGGGAGCCAGGCGAGGAGGTAAATTATCCCTATTACTTGAAGAGTATGAAAATGAGCTATGCTGAACAACCCCAGGATAATTCCCCATATGGAACAGTTTATTATACTTTTCCAAAGAACTACGAGGAGCCCAAAGAAATTTTTAAAAGGATACTGAGTTCGATAAAACGTAAATTGAGATTATAATATGAGCTGTCCTGCCTGCAAGTCAAATGACTATAAACAGTTACATAATGATCCCATTGTCCAGGATCAGAATGAACAAGGCATTTTGCCAGTGAATTATATTTTGTGCAGCTGTAAAGTTTGTAATCTGGTATTCAAAAAAAATATACCTGCACCAGATCAGTTAAAGCGATTTTACGAAAGTATGACCATTGAAAAATGGGACTATAAAGTTGTTTATCCGCATGAGGTTCGCTTGAGGAAAATATTGGATAATGTTCCTGCGGGTTCGGATGTTCTGGATGTTGGCTGTTTTATGGGAAGACTATTGGCAACGCAAGCAGGAAGATTAAATTGTTATGGAGTAGAACCGAACCAGGTTGCCGCTGCCCAGGCAAAGTTAAAAGGGATTAACGTAATTGGAACTTTCGCAACAGAGAATACATTAGGAGAACGTAAATTTGATGTGATTATCCTTGTTGATGTGTTTGAGCACCTGACTGATCCAATGAAGGAAATACTACTTTTACATCAACATCTGAAATCAAACGGAAGGCTTTTAATTGTTACGGGTACAACAGATTGTTTTCCGGCTAAACTTTGTGGTCCGTATTTTTGGTACTTTAGGTTAGCTGAACATTTGATTTTTTTGAATAAGTCTTTTGCAAAATGGATGGCAAACGAGCTTGACTCGAACTTTACTTACGAAAAAATAAGACATTTTGAGTTTAGCTGGACGAAATATGAATCCGTTAAAAAAATGATCTATGAATTTTTATGGCATTTAACCTGGAGATGGTTTAGTCCTAATTCACCTTATGTTATCATAAAAATGAAACGCTTTGCGCGATTGAAATCTCCATTTTTAATGACCGCATGGAAAGATCATGCATTACTCACTTTATCCAAATGAAAAGAATAGGCCTTTTTTTTGATCGTTCATATGTAGATGCGCATTCCTGTTTCAGAGAGCTGGCAATGCAATTCGCAGGAAAAGGTTTTTTAGTTGACTTATATCATATTTCAAATCCGTATAATCCGGCACCTGTTTTTTTTAATGATAAAATCAGGGTGTATGATTTTCCCCGGTCTAAATTTGAAAAGCTGGAATTTTGGTACAAATATTTTTTGTCAGAAGATAAAAAGTATGATGTTCTTATTGGAACCCCAGTTGAAGGAGGGAGACTTGCATATCATTTAGCACGAAAAAAGAAAATACCGCTTGTTTATCTTGCTGATGAAATTCTTGACCCTGTTGTTAAGTATCACAAAATAGAAAATTGGGATTCTGTAAAAAAAACAGATATCAAAATAAATAATTTTGCCACCTGTACAATTGCTTTGGGTGAAGAGCGTTATCAGTATCAAAAAAAAATAAATAAACTAGAAAGCAATCATAAATATTTTGTTATACCGAATTCAGAGAGCGGCCCATCAAAGCGATTAAAAAGTAATTACTTCAGGGATATTTTTAATATTGAAGACAGGAAACCAATCATTCTTTTTATTGGCACAATGAATTGGAACCTCGCAAAAGTAATTTTTGAACAAACAAAAAAATATAAAGACAAAAATTATCATATTGTTTTTCATGGGAGAACTCATGGTTTAATAGGAGAGGGAGATCATCCATTCATTAAAATATCGAAAACACCTTTGCCTTCCAATTTGTTGAATTACGCTGTAAGTTCGGCTGATCTGGGCTTGGTATTATATGATAAGTCAATTGAACAGGAAAAGAACAATGGCTGGACCGGCGGTAAAATAGGAACCTATTTGAAGAATGAATTACCTCTTATTGCAGGTAACCTGGATGAGTTTAAAAAATTTGAGACGCAGAATGTCGGAATTTGCTGGGATGGTATTGAGGAAATTGACGTGGCAATAAATAAAGCTATTTCTCAATCAGAGCATATGCGACAATCTATTCCGTCGTTTTACAAAGACAATTGCGATTACAAATCGTTCTTCGAGCCTTTTTATGATTTTATTTTAGAGAACTGTAAGTGAAATATTATCCGTTACTTACTAAACGCCTTTTGAATATACAGAATAAAAAAACTGAAATAGTAACAGCGAGCGCACTCCAAAAAACAAGACTAACCGTTTTATTGGAATTTTGATAACTCAATTTGATTTTGTGGATATTTTGAACCGGATATACATATAACAAGCCATCGGCTGTCATTCCTGTATTGATCTTGGTACTTTCGTTTGTGGTTGCTTTCCAATAGGGATGAAAATCCATGCTGAGAGTCATGGTATCCATAGCGGCTTCTTTTGAATTTATTTCAAATGTTGAACCATCTGAATTTATTTCAGGCATTATTATAGTTGATTTAGCTGCAAGAGAATCGCGTACTGCAAAAACTTTAAATGTCTTATTGCTGAAAATATTTTTAAAACGTTTATCGGAATTGACAAAATCAACAGAAAGTACATTGTTTAATACTAAATACTTAACATGGTATCGGTTAAGCTCATTGCAAATATCCGTAGTTTGATAGTAACTAACAGGTTCTCCCAAAATCAAATTTCCCATTGAAGTATTCAGATCCTGATCCGGATAAACCCAGCCAAAGCAATACCCTCCTATAAATTTTTTATGACAGAGTAATGGCATTAATGCCATTACATGATCAGCTGTATAAGACGATTTGGTCAGTCGAACATTTCGTTCTGTAGATTGAATATACCATCTGCATTGTTCATCCGGTTTTGAATTTATATAATTTGTAAGTTCTGCGAAATCATTTTTAAACGCTGGCGGTGTACAGTCAAGTGTAACAGCTCTTACATTATACATCATAATTCCAATATAGATCAGGGAAAGCAAGGATGAAAAACGGAAAGTTGTGCGTATCCCATAGTTTCTTTTATAGGTCGAATAGAATTCAGGAAAACTGTAAGTTACTATTGTAAACCAAAAGACAAGAATGAACCTGTATGTGTCGAATTGTTTACTGATAAATGGGATTTGAAAGGGTAAGTAAATATGGAGATTAAGAAAAAAGAAGGCACTCAGAAACAGTAAAATTGACATAGTAAATAATGCGATTTTATTATGCTTAAAATCTGATAGTGCTCTTTTGACCAGAAAAAAAATAAAAAGCAGTTGAATAATGACAAGTGCTATTGAAAATGGGTAAGCAAAGTAGCTACTGACCAGTTCGCTAATGTCAGTATATGCTGTATTTACATATGGGAAAAATATTCTGAATATTTTTGAGCTACTGAACGATCCAAAACTCAGATAGTCGTGCGAATACGAATTGGTACTAAGCAGGTTATACCAATAAGGCATGGTGATGGCTATTCCCGTTATGGTTCCTGTAATAACTGAAAATAAATTCCGGATTAAGATTTTAAAGATGTTTTTTATTCCGTCTGGAATCATATACCCTATGCTTAATAAAAATAAAGGACCTAGCACAATGAAATAAGGGTGAAAATAAATAAGCAAGAGTACAGCAATGAATAAAAAGAAGATTTCGAATGAATTTGAAGATTGAGCTGGCGCTGAGGTCAGATTTAAAAAACGTATCAGGAGAAATAATGTCCAGCAAAAAGCCATTCCAAATCCAAATTGAGAAAGGTTCCAGATTTGAAAGTTGAGAATGAACCATAGGAACGTACAGAAAATCAATGAATCAAAAAAGCCTATAGATTCTATACTTAAATACTTGTTTGTTTTTTTTAAAATAATTGAAATAAGTAAAATAGAAAGAATAGAAGGTAATATACTGATCAGTTTTATTGCTGTAGCATAACCTGTAATTTTTGCAAACAGAAATGCAATAAAATATGGTAATACATAATGAAACATGCCGATCGGAAAACCAAGAAATTCACTCCAGCTCCAGCCATTAAAATTGAAATGACTGTAGGCGTCAACATCCCGTAAGTAAAGTTCGTTGGCATTTTGAGCAAAATCGGTATGGATAAGAAAACCGGGGCGGAATAGAGAAAAAACTCCTGTACTATATATCAGTACAATAAAAAATATCCACTTGAATAAAGAGGAGAGTATTGTTTTTTTCACTTGGTTTTACTGTATTTCCTCTTCAATAACGTAATTGGGCCTGCGCTTAACTTCTTTGTATATCTTCCCAACATATTCTCCAATCAGTCCAAGGCTAAGTAATTGTATTCCTCCGATAAAATAAATCGGCAACAAGGTAGAGGCCCAGCCTACAACTGCTTTTCCGAGTAATTTCATTAAAATTACATAACAGATCATTAAAAAACTGAAAATGAAAGTAAGGAATCCGCAGGCCGTAATAAGCTTTATCGGAACTGTACTAAATGATGTGATACCGTCAAATGCAAGTGCAAGCATTTTTTTCACAGAGTATTTTGATTCGCCGGCTTCTCTTAATCTTACTTCGTGTAAAACAACAGATGTTTTAAATCCAAAATTGGAAAATACGCCTCTTAAAAATAAATTGCTTTCGGTATATTGATCCAGAACGTTTAACACTTTATTGGAAACTAGTCGGTAGTCAGCATGATTTCTAACCAGTTTAACTCCCATTGTCTTCATGAGTGAATAGAAGAAACCGGCCGTAAATTTTTTCATGAAAGAATCTGTTTTCCTGTCATTTCGGACACCGAAGACAATATCATTTCCTTTTGAGAATTCGGTTAAGAACTTTACAATTGCCTCAGGTTCCTGTTGAAGGTCCGCATCAATTGAAATACTGCAGTCGCATTTGTTGATACAGCTTTTTAAACCTGCCAGTAAAGCATATTGGTGACCAAAATTTTTAGCAAGTTTGATGCCTTTTATCTTTACAGGCTCCCTGTTACTATTTTCCCTTATGATATTCCATGTCTGGTCATGGCTTCCATCGTCTACAAAAACAATATAGCTTTTATCAGAAACCTGTTTGGATTGCATAAGGCTTTCCAGGTAGGAGGACAAATAATCAATTGTTTTTGCAATGACTAACTCTTCATTGTAACAGGGAACAACTAAAGCTAAAATAGGACTACTCATACCAATTGCCTTTTTTGTGGAACAGGGAATATTCTGTGCATGATCTCAATGAATAATGCCAATAGAAGTAAATCCCCAAAGATAAGTGATAAATTCGATTCCATATTTAACATTTTGAAATAGGCAATAACTCCATATAGCTTCCACAGCAGAGTGCTGCCTGATACAATAAGCTTTTGGATCTGGGCAAGTGCCAGACCAATAATAAGTGCTATAAATAATCCCATCCATTCAAAGCTCACATAAGATTCAACAATGAAAGGCAAGTTGATGGTTGTGTATTTATCATCATCAAATATTAGGGAGTAATAATGTCCGAAATAATTGCCAACTCCTTCAATTGGTTTGTTTGGCCAAAGTAGGCGTGGGATTGGTTTTGTGAAAATCTGTTGATAAGAATACCAGCCCCAATTAGGGATTACACTTGGAGTAAAGTCCATTACATGGGTGAAAATTGCAATTTGTGCCAATCGGTTAACGGCATCGATCTCTGGAGAAATATAAACACCCTGGCTTAAGTAATAGTCCTTATCGGCATCTGTATAATCATTCGCTGATTTAAATTTCTGTTCTTCCGTATAGAAGTTCAGAAAGGCATTTTTCCAGGCATCTGCTTTTTGCGAAACAGTATAAGTTGCAGTAGGATCATTTCTGTTCCAGAGTTGTTGCCGCACTATTCCTTTTAAACTAAGTAATATGGAAAATGCACCAACCAAGATGGTCCCCCATAGCAAAGGTATTCGTTCATGTTTGGTAATATACATAAGCAAAAATGCAAGCAGAGGTTTTAATGCAAATCCAATCTGGGTGGTTGATAAAACTTGAATAATAATTGCAGAAAACAATATTATCCCAAAAATAAAGGAAGCACCACTCTTAAAAACCAATAGGTATGCTATCCAAATAGATGCAATCAGTTCAAACCAGGATATCATCTGAGTTAATTCAAGAGATTTGAAAAGTATATTAATATTGGGAAAAAAGTAAGTGGCAACAGCTAACGCACTAATCACATTTAAAAATACTGAAACCTGATTATTGATCTCAATAGTCTCAAATATATTGGCAAAATAGTCACCCGTTTTATAACGGGTTCTGATCAGGTAATAACAGATTAACCATGTTAATAAACTAAAAATCCCTACATATAAAAGTGCCGCAGTCAGGCTTGTTCCAACATCCCGGGTTGAATAAAAATATAAGTACCTGAATTTTGATAAAGGATACACATATATGGAATATGAAAAAACTGCATATATAGAAAAAATGGATACCTTAAATTTTTTCTGATTAAACCAATGCCATAAATCACGAAGGATGGGATATGAAATAACCATTGAAGTAAAATGAAGTACAAATGGAAACATCGGATTTTGGACACGAGCTATGGCGTCGGAATAGTAAAATGAATTGAAAATAAATTCAAGGATAAATAAAATAAACATCTCGTTCTTGTTTTAACAGATCCTTGTTCTATGCGGTTTTTTACAAAATTAAGCAATTAGACACAGTTTCACTATATGCTCAGAAAATGCTTAAAAGCAATTTCGTTTTGTTCATAAGAATAAATCATGTTTTTGTCGAGTATAGCTTTTCTGAAATAATTTGGATTGTTGAGTTTTTGACAGACTTCGGAAGTTTTTTTTGCCAACTCGTCCCTGTCGCCAACCGTATAGGTATATCCAGTTTTTCCTTCCTCGATCAGGTCGGCCGAAACTCCACATACGGTGCTAACAATGGCCGGAATACCCATACAAAAAGCTTCATTTACTACTAGTCCCCAGGTTTCACTGTCGCTGGTCAGTAATAAGCAATGAGCTTCGCCCAAGAGTGATCTGAGCTCGTTTTGGTTTTTAAATCCTAGAAGTTTTATGTATTCTGTATCTTTTGTGATTTCAACGCACTTATTCATTAGTTCCCCGGAACCAATCATCCATAATTCAGTGTTCGGATTTTTTTTATAAATAACTTTAAACGCATCTATTGCATCAAACGGACGTTTTAATGGAATAAATTTGGCAATCCATATAAATATTATTTTGTTTTCCGAATTGTTATGTTCTTTAATTTCCCTTCTCCAGAACTCCTGGTCTACCGCATGAGGTGAAAAAATTAGCTGAGATTCTTTCGCTCCATATTTCAAAAGATATTCTTTATTTCTTTTTCCAACATACAGTAATGCATCGTATTTACGTATCAAAAAGCGATAAAAAATTCTTTTGACAAGGTATTTGTACAAGGGCTCATTTGGATTTAATTGACTGTCACCTCTAACCGCGGTTTTTATTCCCAGTTTTTTTGCTTGCAATAATGCTTGTATGTGTGATTTCAGATACCAGCCAATAATAACAACATGTGTAATATTATGTTCTTTAAATTTTTGTCCGATATCAGGTGTGTCACAACCATTAAAGGCGCTCAGGGATGGTGTTTTTGAAATATTATTCAGGAAAACATATTTATATCCGCTTAATAGATCCTGATCCCATTTGAATTTTATTCCAAAGCCATCATTGCCGATTTCTTCTTCAGAGGGATTATGGCAATAAAACACAACCAGGTCAATTGACTTTGCCAGGTATCTGAACAAAGGACTATAGTATTGTATGGGGTGACTTACAACTATACCCAGGCGTTTCATGATTGTGAAATAATTAAGTCCAGTTTTTGAGCCAGCTTAAAGGCTGATTCCCGGGCTGAAAATGAACTCAGTGCATTTAATTGGGGAGCCCATAATTTTTTCCGATCAACAAACGAAAGAAGTGTATTATAAATTGAATGTTCAAGTTCCTTTTCCGTTTGATTTTCAGTATACTTTGTCAGATACTCATCAGCATGTGTTAATTCCAATATAGATGCCGCACTGCTTTCCGAATGTAAAATAGCAAATACTGGCTTTCTTGAAAGTAAAGACTGAAATATTTTTGATGCAGTATAATGTTTTTCTGTACTACCGATTACCATAACTCCTTCCGCTGCGGATAAAAAATTAAGAACATGAAGAAAAGGAAAACGGGATGGTATTTCATGTACCAGGTTTTCTATTTTATATTGCTTTGCATAATCCGTAATAGTTTTGCCAGGATAAACCCCGGTCCCGATAAAATACAAATGTACTTTACTATTCCATTTTTGTTCAGCTATCAGACTGGCAATAGATTTAAATAAGAGATCAATAAAAAGATGTGATTTGGGAAGAAATGCACCAGCATAGATGAAGGGAATGCAGCCCGGAATAGTATCCCAGGGATACTTTATATTTTCAATTTTTATTTTATGATCATTTGGATCAAATCCATAAGGCATTCCAACGTGTTCAATTTTTTTGTTTTTGAAATTCCGTTCAATGACAGGTGCATAGTAAGAAGTTGCAACTCCAGAAAGAAGTGATGCCTTCTTCACGCTGTAAGGCTCAAGCATTTTAGCTAAATTATTACTGATCCAGGCTTTGCTTAATACACGTTCATAGTTTGTAAAACCATTTACCCAGGGATCTATATAGTCAATGCCATATTTAACTTTTGTTTTATTATAAAGTAATCTCCCCAGCACTGCTGTATAAAATGAGGGTATCGGAATCCAGATAAAGTCAATCTTTTCCTTCTCAATCAGTTCAAGCGCTTTACGCTGAAGTTGACGAAAGGCTCTTATTCCAATATCTCCGAAAAAACGAAATCGGTTAAGCGGTTTGTATGCATCTGTATAATGAACGTCTATTTTGTCGGAAACAGTTTTTGTAATATCGGGATCTGGTTTTTCTTCGTAATATTTTGAATTAACAGTAAGAACAATTGGTTGCCAGCCAAACTCATGGATAAAATTGGCAATTAATCTTGGCCGGTGAATACCGGCAAGATTAGATGGAGGCCAGTGAGGATATATGATCAGTAATTTTTTCAATGGTTACTTTTAACAAGTTCATTCCAGACCAGTTCATAATCCTTTTCCCAAAATAATTCCTTTTGGGAGACTTCCCTTGCACGGTTTTTAAATTGCTGAAGCTGTTCCCGATTCTCCGCCAGTGAGTCTATTAGTGCCGCCAGCCGGTTATAATCTCCTGCAGGATACGAATAGCCTAATTTATATTCATCAATCGTTTCGTTTAAGCCCGGCATATCACTGGCAATAACAGCTAAGCCGGCGTTAATAAAATCGAAAAGTTTATTGGATGAAGTCAGCATTTGGTTTTCTTCCTGTGGCAACTCTCCGATTATGCCAGCATCATAATTGGTTAACGATTCAACAATATGATAAGGATCGGCAGGAGGATGTAATCTAACTTTATTTTGAAGATTTAATTCCTGAACATAGTTATCAAATATATTTTTTTGTTCTTCCGTAATAAGTCCTTGCAGGGTCAGCACGACTTTATTTCGGCAATTAGCAACAGCTTTTAATAAAATATGGACTCCGCGCGTATTGTTAAAATAGATAGTCATTCCATGCCATACAAGCAATAAAGCATCTTCTTTTATATGCCTCAAATTACTGTATTGTACGTCCTTTAACATGGTCATTGATGGCAAATTCCGGACTCTGATTACTGGTATCGATAATTTGTAATCTTTTTGCAATTGTTGCAGCATTACGTTGGTTGTTGCCAGCAGAATATCAACCTCGTTAATATAAGCAGGCTCCGCATAATGAACCCAGTCCCGCAAGGCAGGTGCATATTTGTTATATTGCCCCACGAAATATTCCTGTGAATCATAAATAATTTTCGCTCCGGTTTTCTTTTTTAGATCTACGGCAAAAGGCAAATTGTCAACCAGGTGTATAAGTATAAAATCATATTTCCCTTTTATTTTTCGTTCTGCCCGCCAAAGCCCCTTATTCATATAATACTTAAAACCAATTTTTGAACGAAACCGGTTCCATAAAACTGAAATTAACTTATTGATAGTACTTATATACAACCAACGCAGATAAGATATGACTGTTCGTTTGCTTATATCATTTTCAATTACTTTCCAGTTTTTATTTGCGATTGATTTCCTATACACATTTTCATTTGCTATTCCGGTTACGGGATTGAAAATGGCCACCTCACATTTCTTTTCTGAGAAATAGTCAGCAGCTTTTAACAGCCGTGCATTATAACAGATTTCATTATTTGATATTAGGAGTATCTTCATCATTATATAGCGGAATGGATACTAATCCCTCAACAGTATTTTTGCAATTCTATCAGCAGCTTTCCCATCACCAAATGGGTTTTTACCGGAAGTCATTCGTTTATATTCTGCCCGATCTTTTAATAATTTATTTGTTGCGGATACAATTTTTTCAACTTCTGTTCCAACCAATTTTCCAAAACCTGAGTCAACAACTTCAGGGCGTTCGGTAACGGTTCTCAGAATTAAAACAGGTTTTTTTAATGTAGGTGCTTCTTCCTGTATCCCCCCGGAATCCGTCCAGATAAGGTAAGACTGCCTCATTTCCTTAACTAATCCGGCATAAGAGAGTGGAGGGCAGAGTGTAACATTAGTTATTTTGCCAAGTTTCTCATAAACTACACGCTGAACATTAGGATTGGGATGAACAGGCCAGATAAATTCAATATTGTTATTTGCATCCAGGATTTTCAGTACCGCTTCACAAATATTGTGAATTCCTTTTTCATGATTTTCTCTTCTGTGCGCCGTTATCAGTATTTTCCTTTTTGTTGGAATATCTGTCTGGCCTTTATTCTTTTTCTGTAATTTTTTTAATACAAGCCGGAGCGTGTCCACAACAGTGTTACCCGTAATATGTATTGTTGATGTCTTTACTTTTTCTTTACGTAAGTTAAGGGCAGTTTGTTTGGTCGGTACAAAATTATACTTTGCAAAAAGTGAAATAACACGTCTGTTGAATTCTTCAGGGTAGGGGTTATCAATATCAAAACTTCTTAATCCGGCTTCAACATGTGCTACATTTATTTTAGCATAAAATGCAGCTATGCCAATAGAAAGTACAGTAGTTGTATCCCCTTGCACAATCACTGTCTCTGGTTTGAAAGTTGAAAACAACGCAGTTGTTTTACCTACAATTTCCGATAGAACTGTATTTGGGGATTGATTAGGCGTCATCACGTTGAAGTTAATATCCGGCTTTATTGAAAATAGTTTTTCCAATTCATCCACCATTTCTTTATGTTGCCCGGTATTTACTATAAGCAATTCACACGCGTTGCTTTTTCTCAATAAATATATAAGAGGTACAAGCTTAATAAGTTCAGGACGAGTGCCGTAAGCTAATAATATCTTTTTTTTCTTCTTCAAACTCACTGGTGTTTAACTGCAAAAACTTCAATATAACGACTTTCAACCTTTTCAGGTAAGGACGAAATAATTTTGCTTATCTGATTATACTCAAGCCATTCCTCTGATACGAAGCCGTTTACTAAGTTAGATAAAAAGTAATTGAACTTATAGTTGCCTAATTTATTAATTAGGTAAATGCATTCCAATGTTCGTTCAATATGATGAGGTAAATTACAGGTTATTGAAATAACGTCTATAGGATAAGATAATCCGCGGATAATTTCAAGTTCATATCCAACCGTAGAAATTTTACAGTATTTCGGAAGCCCATATTTCTTAATAAGAACGTCAAGTGTTGAAATCTGTACTGTAGCATCAGAAAAAAATTGAGCTTCTTTAAACCGTTTATCATTAACTGTGCTTTTAACGTCATCATCATCAAATGTAGAAAGTCCTTTTACCGTAGAATAGTGAAGTACTTTTTCTTTGACTTCAGCTCCCAATCCAATATTTAAAAGCGTGACTCTTTTCTTATGTTTATTTTTTGCACTAAGTATTTTAAAAGCTTCTTTGTCGGGTTCAATTGCAATGGTTCGGGCACCCAGGATATTGAAAAAATTTACTTTGTCGCCGATATTAGCGCCAACATCAAAACATAGATCATCAGGTTTAATGAATTGTTTGTAAAAATTTAATGTTGTAATGTGTGTTTGCTTTATATGAGGTTTTAAAGCAGATATTACCTGTAAATAGAAATTCGAATTTTTTATGATAGTAATTAATCTCATATGAAATCCAACGGGTTTTTAGCGTAATAGCTTCCTTCCATCTAAAATTACATAAAAATGAAACAATAGGTATTTCTATTGCTTACTTAAGCGGTCTATTTTTATTTTAAGAAGTAAAGCATCTGCAAAAAATTTAGCTGGCCAGTTTGGATACTCATTCGGATGATAATTTCCCCAAATTGGATACGAGCCGGAAATTCCGTGATAACAAGCTAAACTCGATTTGTTAATGATTTGAGCTTTTTTAACAACGTTTAACAGATTTGTTGCAGCCGAATAATATTTTTTATTTAATGTTTCCAAATACAATTCATACCAGACTATAGCGAACTGCGCATTTCCTGTTAAGCAAACGTAGTCGCTGGCACCTTGCCACTGATTATTTAATTCTCCCGGAAGCATAAGCATACTCTTACTCCCTATGTCCAGTTTAAATTTGCCAATGATATTATCACTGAATTGAATAATTTCTGAAAATAATTTGGATTTTAAAGGATTCTGTGAGTCCATAAATTTATATATACCCCAAAAGCCCTGAAGTGTATAAGCTATTGTGTGTGTATATGGGTTTTCATTTTGAGTGAACCCCATGTAGTCAAACCATCCATTGTTATGTTGTACAGAAAATATCCATGTAATGTTTTTTTCGGCAGCAATTCTGTAATTCTCATTTTTGGTCACGCTATATAACCAATATAAAGCCCAGGATACTTTAGAGTGGTATACATGCGGTATGTCTTTATAGCTGAATTTACTCCACTTCCCATCTTCATCCTGTTTTGAAATTAACCAGTCACCGGCTTTTTTTGCTGATTCAAGGAAGGTTGAGTTTTGAGTTTCAATGTAGAGCTCAATAAAACCAAGAAGAACCATTCCAGTGTCAAAGACATCTGCAAAACTATTATCAGGACGTTGTATCCGAACGCCACCATCAGGAAGCTGAATTGCAATTTCCCAGTTTCCAAATTCGATTGCCTTGTCCAGGTAGTATTTATTATTGTTGTATTTGTAAAATTGAATAAATGAATGAATGATATAACCTGTTGTTTCAGGATATGGAGGAAGCCATCCCAGATTCATTGAGTATGAAAGAGAAACTCCGTTTGCACCCGATTCTTTGTATGCTTTAACTAGCCATTGCATAGCCGATGTGAGGTGAATGGAGTCTTCAAAAATAGGTTCCTGTTTATTAAAAAAATGACGGAGTAGTAAGGAAAGGTGCCCTGGTGAAAAATAATATCTAACAGTTCTCCTTACTTTTTGAATTATTTTTCTTGGGATTTGAATTAAAAAAGGTGAAGTTCTAGCAAGTTCTTTTTGATTTGTAATAAGCTCCGCAACATTACTATTGACCCATTTTTCAATATTGCGTACCTGATTCGAATAGGAATTTGCGATAGCATATGAAATTCTTTTTCGCTGTAATTCCAAAGAATTATTTTTATTTATAGCTGCAATTTGTTCTTTAAAATAAAGAGGAAATCCGTTGTTCTCGTTTTGATTATGGACTAAAACAAGCCCGTCATTCGTTTTTTTATAAGCATCGAGGGAAGTTGCCACAACCATTTTTCCTGTACTCAGGTATTCTAAAATTTTATGCGAATTATGCATTTTGTTTTCAGGATGGACAATATGACAGAATAAGAACCCATCCATTTCCTGAATTTGTTGCGAAACAATTTGCGGAGAACAAGGCCCCTTTAACACCACGTTTGATCGACTTTCAAGAAAAGAAATAAAATTAAGACTAAGGGGATCAACCCACGCAGATATATTGCTTTCTATAGGCTTTTTTGGTCCCCAGAAAACAAATTGAATTTCGGGATTTTGTTCAATTATTTTTTTTAATTGAACCCGATCCAGGAATTCCATTAAAAGATTTCCGACAAATCCGATTTTAATTTTTTCTGATTTACTTGAATAATCTGTAAAATTATTTTGTTCAATTCTATTTTCTGCAAGTTTAACAAAGTCAGATGATAAGCCATGATTTAAAAGTAGTATAGGGGTTTTTGTTTTTTTTATTTCATCAGCTATATATTGTGCGACCGTTATTACATAATCTGCGCTATCTGCTATTTTGTAAGCCGCTTCATCATTTAACTGATCGTAGGGGCAGAAGAAACTATATTTTGCATTAAACCATTTTAAATTGATAAAGTATGTATTTGCAAATGAAAATACTGCGTCGATATCTGTATTGATAAATCGTTTCAGGAAATAAACCTGTAACTCTACTAGCCTGTTAAAAATAAAGGCAGGAAGATATTTTTGTCCTCTAAAGAGCGGTCTGTATGTTAGTATTTGTAAATTGTCACTTATGCCGGATGGACTTATTTTAAATGAAGAACTTTTTATGTCAGGAGGATTCACGAAAAATACCTTATTACCAAGCTTGGCAAGTTCTATTGCGTAATGGTGCTTTGAAATATGCAGCATTCCCCATTTTTGCGGAGAAATAATTAATATTGTTTTGTTTTGGAAAATAAAATTGGGAATGCCCATACAAATTATTTATTTAGCGAGCTTCGTAATTTCTTCAGCGGTTATAGAAGACATGCATCTGATCTGGAAAGGACAATTTACAAAATTTTTAGTCATCATAACTTTACCAACACCAAACTGACAAGGCTGACAATTATACTGTTTCTCATATACTTTTATTTTAGAGCTTATTGGCTTGTTTTTCAGTGATGAAGTTGGTCCGAATAAAATAAATCCATTCGCACCCGCAGCACCTGCCAGGTGTGATAAACCTCCATCATTTCCAATGAAATTTTTACTCTTTCTCAATAAAGCAACAAGTTCAGCCCAGGAAAACTTATTAATGTATGAATTGGATCTTGTTTCCAACCCGGGAAAATGAGCATATGCTTTTAACAGGCCAACTTTTTTTAAGAAGAGCCATATTTTTCTTTGATTTAATAATGCCTGCGGTAAAATCGAAGTCAGAAATTTAGGGTAGACATACGAAAATGAAAAATTAATATCATCATTTCCGCCAATAGTTATGATATTATCTTCCCCCGTTTTTTTTATAAGTTCTTCATAATGTGGCCATCTTCTTGCCGGCATAAACGAAGATCCACCCGGATATATAACAGTTTTCTTTTCAACATTTGTTTTTTGTACAGATTCAGAATTGTTTTCTTTTAAGAAAGTAAGCGTATCCGAATAATAATCTGAAGGGAAAAGAGCCTTTAAAACAGAGAGATATTGACCTGTTTCACTCAAAATTGCAGAGCTGTGAAAGTCTGGTTGTAAATAAAAATAATATTGAAATTTAACATCAATCTTTTCCTGGAAGGTAAATGAATGTAAAAGATGTCTGGTTGTAACTCCTTTTAAAGAGTCAAGTATGATTTTATCACCATAACATTCAACTAAATAATTCTGAAATGATTTATTAACCTTATTTAAAAAAATACCGACTTTGATATTGTTATGTAAACAGTATTCAACTCCATAAAGGGCTTGAATCGCATTTCCTATACCGGCATCAACTAATATCAGAACCTGAAATTCGTTCATAGAGTATAAAAATAATAATAAATATGCCTTATTTACATTATAAACATTAGGAAATAGAAAGGTTTATTTTGTAGAATAGGAAGTGTTGAGCCGTTTTAGCAACTCCTTATCACTTATGGTTGATTTAATTTTCCTTTTGAAGGAAGATCGCATTTTGAAATAGTTAAAGAGGAAATATAGCATTGCTTTAAATTGAGTCTGGCTGTTGAAAACACTTTTAAATGACCGTACAGGAAAAAAAAGCCAAAACAAAAGTCTGAAATTCTTATAATCTGAATTTTTTAACATCCCCACAATTTTATTTTTTTGTTGAAGGATTTCAACTGATTTCTTTTTGTTTTCATCGCCCCAGGATCCTCCAGCTCTATGATACACAATTGCGTTGGGGTTATTAACTATTTTCCATCCTTTGTGCCAGGCTCTATGACTTAAGTCGGTATCCTCATAATAGGCAGGATAAAAAAGCCGGTCGAATCCTTCTAGATCATTAAACATTTTTGTACGACAAATGGACGCGCCACCGCAAGCATTAAATGTATACCGGATATCTTTTGCCAGAGGCTGGTTATGGATATACATCCAGCCGTTTTTAAATGAAATAGTCCGGACGGCTTCCTGCAATTCTTTTCCTTCCCAATCCATCAGTGTAGATGAAACGGCAAATAGAGAACTGTCATTTACGAGTAATGGGATCGATTGGTTAAAAATATTTTTATCAAGACGGACATCATCGTTTAATATAAATACATAATCCGATGTACATTGGTTGATAAAGCGATTATAGGAAAATAAATAATCATTAACAGGAGAAAACTCATATCTAAACCCGGAATAATTACTGTTAACAAAATCGCGCGTTTCTGTATCGCACCCATTGTCAATAATCAAAACCTCGACTTTAAAATCAGGAGAAGCATCAATTGCCTCTTTTAGGGTTGGAAGCAAGTATTGAAGGTGAGTCATCCCTTTATAGGTCAGTATTGCTACGGTACAGGATGTGTTTTGATCCATAATAGTTTATACGGATATTGTAATTTGTGAGCTATTTATTGTGTTCTTAACTTTGCTATATAAAACCCGGCTGGTTTAGCAACTTGGTTTACTATAAAATTATGGAATATATTGATACATTGTGGGTTCTTAGGATTCGGTTACTTACCTGCAAGCGTGTTGAATTTAATTTAACGAAATGACATTTTTGATCAGTTTTGATTATTGGTATAAGAATTTTCTGCTTCTTCTGATGAAGAATTGGCTTTTCAAAACGATTAGTAATAAAAAGCCATTTAAGAAAATAATCGTTTTTCGCACCGGCTCAATAGGGGATAATATCTGCGCACTTCCGGCACTTTCAGTTATAAAAAACAATTTTCCGGATGCTCAAATAGATATTCTGACTAATTCAGGATCGGCAAGCAATGTTTCGCTGGATAAATTAATTGATCAATCGCAATTCAATTCCATTATCAACTATTTTGGTGTAAGTAAAAAGCAATTGATAAAAGATCTCAAAAAAAATAACTATGATCTTTTTATTGAATTGCCTCAATACGATGCTTCGTTATTCAGACAAATCAGGACAATGCTGTTTGTGCGCGTAATTGGCGTTAAGCACGCATTTGGCTGGCGAATATCCCAGACCATGATTTTTAAAAAATTCCAGGAAAAGAATATTGTTTTTTTGAATGAAAGAGATCGCCTGTTGGCAATATTAAAAGATAATAATCTTGCTGTTTCTGATTGGAATTTTGTGGTTGCTAATGATCCGGCACAGACTGAATCGGCTCAGCAAATTATAACTCAGAGCAAACTGACTGAAAAAAAACGAAACATAGGTTTGGTTATTGGAAGCAAACTTGAACGAAATAAATGGCCTTTACCTTATTTTAAACAAGTGGTTGAATATTTTGTTGGCGACAATTATAATGTGTTAATTTTTGGAGGTGCTGATGACAAACAAAAAGCAGAAACACTTAAAATTGCAAATACGGTATTTAATTTTTGCGGAAGTTTTACTCCACTTCAGACTGCTGAAGCAATGAGGTATTGCTCTGTTGTCATTACAAATGAT
>Ga0206957_1014_pt1 | contig 56527 bp, 43 predicted proteins | sample Alteio_BWOrgHeat_32_FD_152975 | JGI IMG/M metagenome (GOLD analysis project Ga0206957, IMG submission 152975) | Enriched cells from forest soil in Barre Woods Harvard Forest LTER site, Petersham, Massachusetts, United States -... | ecosystem: Environmental > Terrestrial > Soil > Temperate forest >...
GTGAAGTTTGTGAAAGTGAAAAATTCTTCATTGCCTCTTTGTATGACCAACCAATCATTGTTCTCTATCAAGGTTAAGAACGTCGTCCATGATATATTCTTGGGACATAGACTAAATAAACATTTTGTTTCTGAAGTATTTTTAGACTTGCCAATGGAAACAAAAATAAAATCAAATTTGTTTGATTTCATGGGGTAAATGCAAGACAATGCCTCACAAAACAGAGTCATTCCAGGAGGATTTTCCATATCCATACATTGACTAATTTGGGACTGACTGTAGGAGAATAAATGATTTACAAACAGATGTGGAGCAAGAATATCTTTGACTAATGAATGTCGTTCGGTATGAGGTCCTAAGACTAATATTCTATGACACGGGTTCAATTTATTCAAATCCAACTTAAAAGGAATTGTTTCTTGCTCTGACTCTGTTCTATATTTCGATTGTGTTGCTATATCACTCATTGTTTTATTTTATACTGCTTGTAATGTAATGTTAAAATCAACACTAATTTTGCTTATAACAGTATTCAGTTATTAACGATATTAGTTATCAGAAGTTGTTGGTTAAGATGTTATTAGGTTCAAATATCTATATATAAAGCTAAGTAACATCCATATTGGCAGAGTGCTGAGTAATAAAATTAAGTTCAATAAAAACGACCCTTGTTAAAATAATCATGCAAAGAGAATGCATTTCTGTTCTCATAAAGATATTGATTTTATTGAAATTCCAGTACAGAAAATCCACACGCATGCAAATAAACTATAAAACTATTATATTTTTTATTCATAGTCTATTGAAGTCTTGCGTATGGAGGTAATATATTTTCAATATTCTTTTTAAACGTATCAAATAATTGAGAGACATAACGAGCTTCATAAAAAAGTGCTTGCAACTCTTCTGGATCTCTGCAGGTTGCACAGGATTTCACCAGGTCTTCTACATAGCTCGTTGTTTCATGAATGATTCCCATTTCTTGTCTTGAATATGAATATTTTTTTACAAAAGGTTTATAACGTATAAATCTAACTCTACGAATGGAGTAAAGTCCCATTTTTTTTGTATTATAGATAAAAAGTTGAATATTGAATATACAAAAAAGTAAGATATTAAATAAAAGGTGTTATGAATAAACAACTATGTATTGCTGGTAAGGTAATGTCTTACAATATGTGCATGGGATAACGATTAGAGGTACACTATTTCAAGAGGACACTTCAAAAAAAGTTGAGGATTAATGCATGTGGATGATGATGAATGTTAACTTTTTTATATAGAAAACTGATTTAATGATTAAGTCCTTTCAGTATCCATTATCCATTCATCATATTGCTGTCTCTTTATATTTTGTTTGATTTTTTTTACTAAATGCCTGGTACGTTATCAGCGGCGACGGATGCCAATGCTTGTTGGGAATGGTTACGTACCGTTTCCCTTCCCTGTTTGGCTCAATATACCATGGCGTCTCCTTCTCCTTCCTCTGGATACCTCATCATTTGTCAAATAGAATTGAGTGAATATAAACGAAAAGATGGATATGAAGAACACGAACTTCGTGATATTATAGGACATTCTCTACCACATGTAGATCATTACCTACCTATTCCAGCTATTGGATGTCTCCCAGGTATGAAAGGTATTTGGGTTCCTGAACAATGGGTCTTGGATAGAATGCAAGAACTCAATTGGAAAGACGAACTTGTTCAAAAACATTACGAAATTCAACCGTACATTCTTTCTACTTTTATGGTTTCTCTTCTTCATCAGATATCTTGCTCCATTGAAAAAGTGGATCCTGAAAGCGGATCTTTTAGTTTTGAAGGATTAGAAGAACTATGCGTCAAACTTCACCAACAACATACGAAACCTCCTCCACAAGAACATTCTCAAATAGAAACACAAGAAACGACTCTAAACTCAGAAAGTGAAATAGATTCCTCGAATGCGGATGAGAGATTCATACCTCACATAGATGACTTACAATTCTATTTGCCTCATGTATCGGTAAACCTTAGAGGTGTCCGATTTTTTGAAATGGCACCTTATCCATTGCTGTTACAAGCAGATCCTGTCAGAAAAATTGCTGTTCAAGTGGTTCAGTTTCATCCGTCTACAAGTTTATTGGAAAAAATAGAACAACGATTTGATATAGAGGATGCAAACAAGGAACAATCTTTTCAGCTCCACGATTTTGAAAAACGAATGAAGAATATTACAAAACATGTTCAAAAAAGTATGAAGTTGATATGGACCGCACGTTTATACCCACGTCCCATATCCTCCTATTAGAATAGAAGATAATAGAATAGAATATATAATATATACAAATGTAATATTCAATATTCAATATTAAATATATTCTCAGTGCATAATAATCTTATCTATGTAGAAGTTGAAATAAAAAACAAAACAAAATATAAAACAGAGTGACAATAATTTTCAAATGGGCACGTTGTGGAGCAAGAATGTGACCTCTCGATCTTCGCTTCTGCCTAGAGATGAGATTTGGAATCCCCAATTCGTACGTCGACAATTCGAGCGAGATATCCAAGCCTCGTACGAAGTGTTTGAACACAACAAGGATTTTACATGTTCTATTTGTAAGTCACGTTTTCCAGGACATCAAAGTCAGTTGATGTATATGAATCATGTAGATATTTGTTATCAATTCTATCGATCACTGCTCGAGACCAATCAAGAAATTCGATGTCGAAAATGCAATCATATTTTTACGTCGTCCAATGCTAGACAGGACCTAATCAATCATTCGTTTCAATGTCAATTCATTTGTACATTTCATCGTCTTGATTATGGACGCTTAGCACGTGTTTTTAACAGATGTCATTCGGATGGCACTATTCAATCTTTCACGGTTGAAGAACAACACAAAATTGAATTACTAGGTAGAATTTATTTAAACGAAGATCCAATAAAGGGTATTTATGCGGCTGTCATGAAAGCCTGTCAATCTCTGTCCGATAATCCAGATTTCCAATTACATTGGATGGCACAGCGTTTACATCATTCTCCTGTGATTAGAGATTGGACACACCTCATGAGAACATGTAGTGAATCGATCAAGCCCGTAAATCCACTAGATCTCATAGAAGAAAATGAGTTCCAACGTATTTTTGTTCACGATCACGAAATAGAATACAAAGATGTTGTGGAGCAGGTAGGCAACTCAGAGTATTCTGAACGTTCAGAGGGTACAGAAAATTTAAATGATCTAAAAGATACGGAAGGTATAACACGTTTAGTACCTGAAAAAATGATTCTTCCTAGTATATCTCATTCTGTAATCTCTTCAGATCGGATCAATGAAATAGATGCCTTAAGTATTCCTCCATTAAGTCCTTTGTGTCTCATGTGTCAAAATGCACCTTACAATGTCCTTTTTCTCCCGTGCCGACATGTATGTGCGTGTACTTTATGTGCAACAAAAATAAAGAAATGCCCCATATGTAGATTGATAATCAATCGTTCTGAAAAGATTTATTTAGCATAGGATCTAAGTACACATAGGAAACAATGAGTGGAATAAGTGGAGATAGGTCAATGGACAAGGCATTCCAAGCCTCTTGAAGTGACTGTGTCCATGTATTTAAAAGACTTGGATGTTGGTAAAACATAAATTCTTGTTCGAAACTCTCCCATTCAGAGAGATGTTTATGTTTGTAATTGATATATGTTTGGTATAGCTGATCGCGTTGTTCGAAATTTAATGGACACGACGTCCAATGAATAAAGGTAGTGTGATAGGAATGATCTAAATCAGTCGAGCTACTGCTAGGATAAAAGTAGAGCAAGTCATTGTAGATTCTCATGATTAAATAGACAGCATGGACGAGTATCCAATCTCCAATAGACTCCCATTTCCAGTCAATATTCTTATTCGCCTCTGTAGAACCGGATGCAGTTGTAAACAATGATTGAATCAAACGTCGTTCGTGTATATTTATATGTCTTTCTAGTCCAATTTGATCACACAAACGATCAATGATCCAAGGATGAATGGACATGACACGCACACGAAATAATATGAAATAATGGTGTTGGGATTTTGTGCTGCGTTTTATTTTATTTTACAAAGGAATGAAAGAATAAAACGATTATGGATGAAAAAGGTTGTGGCTGTTATTCATTCCATGCTTCTATATAGACTGTGTGGTGCTTAATCTTTTTTATAGTGAAAATGAGAAAGATATAAATCTGTTATGTGTTGTGTATATAAGAGATGGAACTTCGGTTCAGCTTTGTGCTTTATATTTGGTTTTTTCTTAGTAGGTGTGATCTAGTGTGATCTAATTTTTATTCATGGTTCATTCAGTAAACAATAAACCTAACTTTAACTATTCAAGTAGATACGATTCAACATGTTGGGATTTTTGCAACAAAAGCAAGCGTATGCAAGACGACGTAAACTGGAGGAGGAGCAGACTGAAGGCTCCTCTGCCTCGACAAAAATCTATTCGTCTGCAACCTTGTCCACGGCACATCAAGATACACGTTTAAAACTTTATACCGATTCAAAAGCACCTATTCGAGTGGCGCCTTTATTTCCACGATCATCTGCACCAGCAGGTGAAGTGTATCAAGTGTCTATTCACATTCTATCGGATGCTGAAAAGTTAAAATCAAGTGTGTGTTTAGTGGATAATATTCGTGCCTTCGATAAAAACGAACCCCATCCGAACGGTTTATATGATTTAAGAATGGGCCCTTGTGATTTAAAACATTTATGTGCTACTTGTGGAGATAATTTACATGAATGTAATAAACACAATGGACATATGTTACTCTGGCGATACAAATATATGGTGTGTTATTTATCGACCATTTACAAATTATTAAATACCGAATGTCATGAATGTCACCAAATTCGGATTCCACCTTCTCATCCTGTATTTAAACGAGCGATGGCGACGACCAATCCGTATGAACGACTAAATAAACTCTTTAATTATTGTCGAAAAGTTGATTATTGTGGAAATGTTGATCCTCATAAAATGCAAACTCCATCTTCGTCGACATCATCTCCTATTTCCTCTGCTCATCAAGTTTTGGAATTTTTAAAATATTTAAAGGATCGACGTGAACATCCAGATAAAGTCCCCTATCGTGGTTGTGGGGCCCTTCAGCGAGTCTATGTCCAAAACAAAAAAGAACCGTTAAATATTAGATGTTTTGATCGTATTCCACCTGTTAAAACAAAACGACCTACAAGCAAAGCATCGGCCCAAAAAGCCAGCAAGGCTCGTACAAAATCAAAAAAGGGACGAAAACGAAAAAATGATGAAGACGAGGATGAAATGGACGATGATATGGATACTGACGATATGGGAGATGGAGATATCGATGCGGACGGTGATATGAGCATGGACCTCATGGATGGAAATGACGGAGGACATGAAGCTGAATTAGAAGGAGACATAGAAGATGTAGAAGATGCGGATCATTTAGACGATGTGGTCGACGGAGAAGATCCAGAAAATGTCGATGCAGATAATGCGGACGATCCAGATGATCCAGTAGACGAGGGAGGCCGAGATATAGAAGATCCAGATGTAGCTATGGATACAGAGGAACTTCCCTTAGAAAATCCTGATATTGAAGGTATCGACAATGGACTGCAAGAGGAAGATGAACTAGGACAGGAGGATCCAGGGGATATTGAAGAAGTCGGAACTGGAGAAGAGGATGACGACGAGGAAGAAGAGGATGATGGAGCCTCTACCTCTTCGGAAACAGATCCAGAAGAAGAATCCGATGTCGAACATCAACAAGAAATGGGCGCTTTATTAAAAACATATACAGATCAATGTGAAAGGAGCGTGAACGATGCAACGAGTGATTCCATCGACCAAGACTCTCATGAAGAGGATCCTGGACATCTCGCTTCTATGGAAAAAACAAAACCTTCTCATCATCTGGATTCATTAGGTCCTGTGACAGAATCCTTTCTGGCGATTCCATTTAAGGATTTGAGAGAATGGTTTCTTCGTCAATCCCAGCGAGGACCCATTCATATGGTTCCTTTTTGTTGCATGGCTACGCATCGTAAACGTAAGGTCGGTCCTGCTGCCAAAGCCACGTTACCTCCCTTTGATGAAAATAGTGAATATATGTTTACACCCAATGAAGCCTATGGGATTCTCCGTGACATTTCACCTCATGATTATTATGTATTGGGATTTGGAGGTGAAAGTATACCTTCTAGCTTGTGTTATCGAGTGATGATTATTTCTCCCGCTGCCGTTCAAATGAGAGCGGGAGGGGCCGTGATGCAAAGTCAAAAACATCATGGCGATTCGGATATTATTAAAAATCTACGTCGAATCATTATGGTCTCTCGAGATGTAAAACATCATCACACCATGGTCCTCAACGCTGTCAAAAATAAAGACAAGAATTTTGATGATCTCTTGCGTAAATTATATCAAGTTGAAGAACTATTGCATTTACTAGTAGGTGCCTATGTTCATCGAGATCAATCAGGCATTGCTCATAGTTCAGTGGGGAGAAACAAAGTACCGAGTAAATCGATTATTGATAACTTTTTAGATAAAGCAGGACGAGTTCGAGGACAATTAGGGGCTAAACGAAATGATGGGTCAGCAAGAGCAATTATATCTCCAGCAAACGGATTTGATATTGACGAAGTAGGGGTACCCAAATACATTGCTATGAAAACGACTGAAATGGAAATGGTCGATCCCTACAACTTAATACGACTCCAACAACATGTCAATAATGGTCCTTATACCTATCCAGGGGCAAAGAAAATCTATCATGGAGATGGACGCCAATCTGATTTACATTTTACCAAAGCAAAAGATCGACTTCTACGTCCAGGAAAAGTTGTCGAACGACATCAGGCACGAGGCGACAAAGTGATTATGAATAGGGCACCCTCTTTACACAGACAATCGATGATGGGACACACTGTGGTCCCTATTCCTGAATCGTCGTTGTTCATTCCCACCAATGTTTGTTTACCTTACAATGCCGATTTTGATGGAGATGAAATGAATGAACATGTACCTCGATCGTTAAAATCGGAAGTAGAAATACGTGAATTGATGGCGACTGATTTTCAAGTAGTCGGTGCACAAGATCGTCCGTTGCTAGGAGGACGCCAAAATGGAATCTTACAAACATATGCGATGACGGATAATCGTCGTTTTTATACACAAGAAGATGTATTTGATGCTGCCAGTCAATTACGTTACTTTCATGCTACCGATCGTGCTTATCCACTTCCTGCTTGTTGGCAATGGTCTACCAATAGTAAACGATTTGAACCTGTGTGGACAGGGAAACAACTGTTTGATTTATTGTGGCCCAACGGGGTCAATCCTTTTTGCTATCGTCAAACAGGTCCATGTTCAGAAGAAGCATTATTTGCTAATCAATATTTTTGTATTCATGCGGGGAGATATTTAAGTGGACAAGGACGTAAAGATCAATTTTCAACGAGTCGTGGGGCCATATCTCAAAAAATGTATTTTTCTTGTGGTCCTGAACTCACGAGGCAATTTTGGTCCGATCACAGTCGTTTGATTCAACAACGTATTCGTCCCGATGGATGTACGGCTTCCAATGAACATTTAGCGTTGCCCGATGAGCTTTTAGCTACCATTCAAACAACGGCTGAAAAGGGACTTGTGACGATTACACAACAATGTCTAGATATGGTGAAGACCCTTCATACTACACCCTGTTTGGATTCTACATCTGTACAAAAACCATTTACAATTCAATCCTGTCGTCAATTGAAAATTGAAGGAGAAACATTGAATGCACTTGATAAATTAACTAGACAATTGGGAGAATTAGATGAAGAATATCAATGGACACGAAATATACATCCTTTTCAAATGATGTCGAATAGTTATATTAATTTAGTGGATTCAGGTACCAAAGGAAAAGATGCCCATTGGAAACAAACGAGAGTATGTGGAGGACAAGTGACAGTTCAAGGCGCTCGTACACAATTAGGATTTGGTGCACGATCGTTTCCCCATATGGCACCTCATTGTTTATTGCCTACGTTTAGAGGATATATTTCCAATAGTTATGTCAGAGGACAAACTCCCATTGAAGCATTTTGTAATTCCCAAACGGGAGGGCAAGCCTTGGCAGAAGCTCATACCATCATTTCAAACGTCGGTTATTTACAACGTCGAATGGGAAAAGCGTTAGAAGATTTAATGTGTCAGTATGATGCAACCGTGCGTGGAGGTCATAAACAGGTGACTACTTTTGTGTATGGAGAAGATGGAATTGATCCATCGGCTGTTCATGTAGAATATTTACCTTGGATTGGGTGGACTCGCGCACGTCTTCGACATCATTTTGAATGGCGAGACGTTTTACAGGCGAAAAATGAAGTAGACGTATTAGATATATCAGTCAGGGAAGAATTACAAGGATTATTAAAAGAAGAAACAGATCGAATTTGTCATTGGCTAGATCGTTTAATTCAATATCGTGTATCGTTCGATATGGTCGATCATATGAAACCCATTTTTAAATCGCAAGAAGAAATTAATTCCATGATTCAACACGCGACGTTACCTTGTGATGTGAAAATTCCTTTACAATTTGAAGAACGTCTTATTTCTTCAAAGCTTGTTCGATGGTCTAAATTCAATCTAGAAGATCGAGCTATTTTTTTAGAAGGCACATTGCAATGGATGATGTATAGTGCGAAAGGACAAGCATTACGTACCGAGTTGATGAATGTGAATAATATGAGTGAACACGCACTGGACCATCCTGCTACCCCCTATATTGTATTGAAAATAGTGCAAGCGATCCATGATTTAATAGGATGTATCTTAAATCTACCCAGTCCTCGTGTCAAGTTATTTAGTGCTCTTTTCACGTGTATGTCGACTCGACAAATTTGTACTCATCATCAGCTATCGTTTGTTCAACTCATTTGGGTGTCGCATAGTTTAATCATGGATTATGTAAGAGCCCTTGTACATCCAGGTGAGATGGTAGGACCATCGGCTGCTCAAAGCGCCTCTGAACCCACGGCTCAAATGACTCTTTCGTCGTTTCACTTACCAGGGGGACGAGGAAAAGAAGAACATTTAACCATTCCTCGATTAGAAGAAATCATGAGAAACGCAGAAGAAATTGCTCAGTCGATTATTCGTGCACCGATTCTTGAATCATTGGCTCACAAACCCCATGTCATTGAGTTAATGAAGAAATATTTAAGGCATCGTATGGTGGCATTTTTTATTCATCGTGTTCAAATCACGACTGTCCATGACTCGTCAGAGACTACAGAATTCCAGTCCAATGAAGTCAATCGCGCTCATTCATTGGCACATATCACACAACGACTATTTAAAGTGTTTCACGAGGATCAAAGTAAATATACAAAGCCAGCCAATCAACCTGTTCGAGTCCAACCTGTGGTGTTATCCGACGCATTGTATGACCAAATAGAAGGTACGGACATGAAACAAGAAGACGAAGTCGCTGATAGGAGGACAGATGGACTTATACAGGAGTGTCACACAAAGACTCATCAGCTAAGCGTAAGTTCTATCGATATTTCTAATACTCAGATCCATCCGACTGGTAGTAACAATCTTTCATCTACATATGGATCTCTTCGTCCCAGTGATGTGTATGCCCCCTATATTCTTACCTTTCAATTTAAAAAAGCCGAGGTGTTAGAGCATGGACTGACGCTTTTAGATATTCTCAATATGTTTTGTAAACGCGTCAAACATTCTGCACATCTCCATAAATGGACAGTATCCCCTATACCAGATAAACAATGGGAGATTAAAGTTCATTTATGTTGTCATTCAAAGGAATATTTAGGCTTTTGGAAAAAAACTGCGTTTAAACTTGTGAAAGAAGTAACAGATCACGATAAGAAATTTGGAGCTGCGTGGACACCCTCTAGTGTCAGTGCTGCATTTGTCGATTCTACACCAGACAACGAGGTTGCACATCATCAACGTGTTCTTAAAATGTTTGAAAGCGCCTTTTTATCCATCTCGGTGATTGGAGATCCTAAAATCTCTAATCTAAGTGTAGAAAAAGCATGTTATTGGTTCCAAGATGATGAGACCGAAGACTGGAAGCCGTCTGAACGAACTCTACTCGATATGAAAGGAACCGACTTATCAACCTTACTCACAATGCCAGGGATTGATGTCTCCTGTCTGTATTCCAATAATATTCACCAAGTCGAAAAGAACTTGGATGTACATGCGGCGATGTATACTACATTCAGGGAAATTAAAAAAGTGTATGATCATAACGATGGATATGTCAATACGGCACCTTTATGGCTGATTGTCATGTTTATGGGTCGTACAGGTCAATTAAGTGCCTTTACGAGAACTGGATTTAATGAAGATGTCTTGTTGGGATTTATGAAGAAAATGTCGTTTGAGAAAATCTTGTCGTATATCTTACAAGGTGCTCAAGCAGGAGATGTTGATAAGTTACTCAATGTCATTAGTAATATTCTCATTGGTAAAATACCGCCCATTGGGACTGAGTTGCCAACTATTCGCCAGGTATTGGATGCGACAACCATTCCCCCCATTTTATTTCCTTGGATTGAAGCAACTTGGCATGATAATCAACGTACATTAGATCGTCGTATGATGCCTGAAATGAGTTCTAATTTAAGTCGAGAATGGAACTACCGTGATTGCAGTACCTTTTCGGAACTCTCTCTTGTATTACCAGATTATTCCAGATGGAAGCTTGCAGATGGGCAAGTCATGGACCTCGTGATTCCAGTAAGTTCTTCTATGAATTCTTCCACGAATTCTGCTGTATCTACTTCTTCTTCTGGTTTGGACACCACAAAACATCCAAACAGCAAAAAATTTAAAAAGGGAGGGTTGTCACAAACAAATGCCTTTGATACCAGTCAACTAAACCCTCAAGAATTATTGGTACACATAGAATCTCGATCGAAGGAGATTGCTCGTTTAATTCGATTTTCTGGGTATTATGTACCTGTATCATACAAGGCGATTGTAAAACAAGGGGGGACAGCAGGACCGAATCTGAAAGCAACAAAAACAAACCTATCCTCTTCTAATCCAAAATCCAAATCTTCTCATTCTCATTCTCACTCTTCCAAACCAAAAACTACAAGTAAAAAACGACGTGCTCCAGCATCTACTTCTTAGATATGGCATGATTAAATAGATAATAGATATATGTATAGACTTATATTTATATTAAAATTCATATAGTTTTAGTATACAAAAAATAAACAACCAGACAATATAAGTAAATTTGAATCACTTATACATTCATGTTGAATAAAATAGGAAACAACGAAAAAATACATAGCACCCGGCAGGGGTTGATCCTGCGACCTCTTGGTTCGTAGCCAAGTGTTCTATCCACTGAACTACGAGTGCATTATCTTCGTTCTATTCCAACCTGGAGAAGACCCTCTACATAAGGGTCATCTTGAAAACAGCATATATGAATATATATAAAATAAAGTATCCATGTAATTAAACATACAGTTTGAATAATACCTTGTACAAACATAAACAGGGTAATTCCACTGTGGGAAAATTGATCATGACTAATATACCCTCCTTGAAAAATCATCCATACAAAAAACAGTCCAGGACCTGGTACATTCCCCATAATCGCATATAGAGGTCGTTCCCATGAAAAAATGGACACAGACGCAGTAAATAAAGTTAGTGCACAAAGAGAGGATAAGATATACAGGATGAGAGGAGATATAGGTGTGAGAGGTTCCAGCGTATAATCATGTGCTAATGCGTATAAATATCCTACAAATAACAGCAAATAGGTAACACATTGAAGAGATATTATCCTTTTTCGGACTTTATCTATTGATCTTGGAGCATACATGAAAATATATATAAAATTTATAAAATATACTTATTTATGTATCACTAGCTAAACGTCAATTCCTAACTCGTAGGTTAGATAGACTAGGTTTTCAAGATAAACGAACATGCACATAAAGAATCAAAAGGAAGTGCGTTGGTATCGTTTTTGAGCATCATCGTCGGATATTGTCTTCGGGCATCATCCCGAAATATTTGGAAAAGAGTTCCCCCATGTCAATCAAATATATCATATTTCTTTTTCTTGCAAAGAAATATCCAGGATGATCCGATACATCGGTAGGTATTCTCGTTACAAGTTCGACAGCACGGTTTTTAACGAGAAGTTGCGTATGACGAAATTTCATATTTGAGGACAATTTGCGATCACAGACATAATCTAACAGTATACGTTTCTTCTCAACATCTAAAAACCATCTTTCTTTCTCATAGTACATGGTCATTCGCTTGACGGACATACCCTCGAACATATCTTTTAGATATACTTCATCGAATAAACGACAAGTATTTGAGGTTGAAAAATATGTACGTTTTAAATCCAAATAATATTCAGGTACATACTCATCATAGAATACAATATTTGTTTTTGAAAGAAATGAGAGCTTAATCCCTGTTCCTCCTGCTGCAAATGGAGATAAATTAGAAGAGTTAGAGGCCGTGTAAGACAACAAAGCGGAATTTTCAGTGGTAGAACATCTCCAGTCTTCTACGAGTGTTGCATCGAGCTGAGTCAATGGGGAATCAATATCACGAAATAAAATTATATCAGTATCATCGGGTGAATTATATTTCAATGACATGAATCTATATCCTGCCTTTACATATGTTGGATAGTCGCGCAATCCTTCCACTAAATGAAGAGATACATGTGATGCTTTCCGAATAACTTTTAATACACTTATTGGAAGAATTCCATCATGATAAATTTGTATCTGCCAACCTGGAAAACATAAATCTCTCGTTTCCAATGTATGTAATAGACCTGACAAATATACAGGATTGATTAGACATAATGTCTTAACATATGATTGTTTTTGTACTCGTGCAAAACGACCAAATAAAGTGTAGGCAATTACATTTTTCTTAAACACCATCTCGTATAAAAGAGTATTCAATTCAACTTATAGACATACTTGAACTGGGAAAAAATATAAAAATAATGAAATAGTTGAAGAATTTATTTATAATTTCGTCCCTAAACCCTGTCTCTTGCATGGAACATTGATGTAAGAATATTTATATAACAAAAAAGTACTATTTTCTCTATTTTAGATTTTTGAATGTTGCATGTTTAAACTGTTCAGTTTATATGTTTATTTCTGTTTGTTTTTTATGTATATATTATATATTACATATATTTTATATCTCACTCATCTCGTATGATAGTACTTAAATTCAAACTCTTATTAAAATTTTATAAATTATAAAAACCATGGTTGTCGGAACTAGATCATCATCTTTAGTTCAACCAGAACATTATCTTAAGCACTTGCAAAGTATTATTTGTCGTGTAGTACAATCTCAAAGTTTAAAGTCCAAGAATAATATGGGTAACATGATCTCCGTTCCTCCTTCAAAAAAAGGTCTCTTGGACTCTTCCTCTATGTCTGTTCCACTTAAAAAAACAAATAATGCACCAGGCTTTTCTGAATATTTTAAACGTATTCGGGAGCAAGAAAGTTTTGCAGCTCTAGGTTCTGATGGATCAAGTGTGAACATGGAATCTGATCGAATGTCAATGTCAACCTCTGGTCAAGCCTCAAAACCTTCTTTAGAAGACTGGCTTCAACATCATAATTTTCTTATTCGTGTCAATGATAAAACAGATTTGAGAGAACAAACCCATACATGTTTTGATGGTATGAAATTACACATTCCAGATGGACGAATTGGTGACTTCTTACATCTCATTGCGTTTCATCAAGCATGTGGAGGGGGTAAATGGAAAATATGTGATATCATCAATCCTAAATGTGTACGTCTTTATGGAGATTGCGATTTGAAAATTAGTAAACCAGGTGAACTTTCAGATGCGTTTATTTTGAGGAGAACAGCTGTCTATCAAAACGTAGTGAAACGATTTTTTCCCGAAGGAATGCATCAAGTTATTGTGGCGTATGCACCTGGATATAAATTGATCAAAGATGAAAAATACCCGCAAGGATATTATAAACATGGCATTCACTGGGTATGGCCCGATGTCGTCCATACGATTATTCATATTCGGCAAATTGCTCAAACCGCCAGAGATGCATTTGAAGCTGAATTTAGCAACGATATTGAATCAAATGAATTATGTTTAAATCCGATGGGGGATCAAATGGATAAAGGTGTATATAAAACAACAGGGGGAGGGTTACGTATGTTATATCAATCAAAAATGGATGATTGCCCTTGTACCAAAACGAAACGAGGACGTCGCGCGACATTGGAATGTACGATATGTGGAACAAAAGGAAAAATTGAAGAAGGACGAGTTTATTTCCCTAAATTTGTCGTCGATGAACAAGGACAAGTAAATGATGTATTGACCATGAAAGTAAAACAGGATATTGAATGGTCTCTTGAAAAAACCACTATTCGTATTCCTCGTATTTGGACATTGCGATATGATTTCGTGGAACCCCTTCATATTAGACCCCTTGACGATGTGTTTATGGGAGATTTAGAACGATGTGAAGTGCGTCAAGACGTCCCGATCCCCCAACCTTTGAACATCGAAGCGTGTCAACGAAACTACTTTTCCTTAGCTTCTAGTGGACAACCTTATTTGGTCATGACCCAAGGAAGTACCTGTTTGTCTCAATTGGTGATAAAGACCAATGAATTGAATGAACATAAACGAATCAAAGAACTAGAAAAACGTGGAATTCCATCGGCACTCGCCCACTCTGATCTTTGTTCGAATGATGCTGCTATAGAAGATATGCGTGATACCTTTCGTAATCATCAATCGACAGGGATTCTTATGTCGTTGACCGCAGAAACAAAAGCACAACTTGAATCTTATATTCGAGACTTACAACCTGAATGGAAAGAGGTACATTTATCGAAAACAATTAAATTTATTTCGTCCAAGACTCAAAAAACAAATTTACAAATTCATCCGAGACCCGATTTAGCTGCTAAATATTGTCTTAATAAAATGGACTATCACAGTCATGCTCGTATCTCATGGTATGTGAATGCCGATGGATTTGTATTTCAAAAATGCTATAGTAGTAAAGAAACCATTCGGCCGGGGGGCAACGATACATGTCGTAAGTTTTTTCAGCGTCTAGGTCAGTTACCCCAAGATCTTGCAATCGCCCTCTTTGGACAACCCCTCCTCGCTTCCCAATCCTATGTCTCTAGTAGTACTGCGTCGTTATTGTCCCAAGTAAAACAGCTAATGCATTCCGATGAACAAACGAAATTACTCGATATTTTAAAACGTCATCAAGATCGATTTAAAGTGTTCAATCAAAATTTAGAAAAGACAAATCTTAAAAAATTCAATTCGTTGATGGATGATGAACAACAAGGGATTGTTAAAGCAAGATTGAAGGAATGGAGACAAGCACAAGGACACCAACAAGAGGGCGATAAAAGGAAACGGAATGAAACACTGACCTCCTCCTCTACATCCTCTCAAGGTCGTATCATTGAATCCACCAACAACAAATCAACTTCTAAGCGTACTAAAAAACATACTCGTAAACGAATAGAAGAGCAAGAAGAGGAACAACTTCATGGGGAAGATTAAACCATTCTTCGAGTTGTCTATATAGAGGTGTCTAGTGCTTTTTCTGTACGCCAGACTCCTATTTTTTCTTTGATTTTTCTTTGATTTTTTCGTGAATGTAAGAAATAGAATTTAGGGATTGTTTAACTTTAATACTTGATCTCAAACTTAAAAATATATAAAATCTATCTTATTTTTATTCGCAGATGTGTGTAAACAAAAAGGAGAAAGTCAAACGTGTGATAGATGAGTGACCTTTGTCTCAAACGAAGTCGTTTAGAGCTTGAGAATGGTCTAGACACACTTGAAAAAAAAGTGAAAAGTGATATAATTGAGACTGTTTATCAAGAAAATGAGGAACAAGAGCAACAAGAAGAAGAATTGAAGGAGGGTCCTCTTGTGAAGCGCATTAGATCAGATGAATCTTTCGAGTCTTTGAAGCGTAGCCGACCTCTAGACGAAGCTGTAGATAAAGAAAAGGAGGAGACGCCTTCATTTGTGGATATAGTTGATCATACACACATAAACAAGCGATTAAAAGTGGAATCGGCTAATATAGAATCCATTTCTAAGATTCCTTCCAGCTATAAACCTATAGATCATTTGGAAGGAGTACCTGTTCATTCCTATCGTCTTCCTACTCATCTTGTGTTTACCGACGAGCAACTCGCAGTGTTAAAGGATGTTCCATGTCAAGGCGAAGACCGGGTATATTTAGCTACGGCAGGCGCAGGCAAGACGATGTTGGTGATTGAAGCACTCGTTAAAATTCTCTTGCCCCCCTATTCGGCGTGTCCAGATTCCATGTTAGTGATGGCTTTCAATGTCGAAGCTGCACTTGAAATCAAACAACGACTTGAACGACGTCTAATAGAGGAAGGATTTTCAGAAGATGCGAGAACACGCATTTTACAATGTCCCACGATTGGGGTCACCATTCATTCTTTTGCTCGATGGGCAGTGACACGGTATGCCATTGTCGAGCGTGATGTATTACATCAATATGCCGTCGATGAATTCCTAGTCGTCCTACGTGATTTTATGCGAGCCTGTATCATGAACGGTCTCTCTCAATCGTCACCTCGTTGTCCCTTGATTGACCATATGAAATGGATTTTTGTGGACGAATTTCAAGATGTGAATGTTGTTCAACATGACATTGTCCAAATGTTACGAGTCGCGAGTTCCATGGTGACAGTCATTGGAGATCCGAATCAAAACTTATATAGTTGGAGAGGTACACAACCTCATTTTCTTTGTGAATTTTCTAGATCCACTCCTATTCCAGGACGGGTGACCAAGACATTTGTAATTCGTACCAATCAACGGTCGATTGATTCCATTGTAGAATTATCAGAAAATATCATTGGACATAATTATGAACGAGAAGAACATCGTCCCCATTTTAAAGGATATCAATCTCTTCCCACCTATACAGGAATCAGAGATTTACGCAAACCCAAGTTATTTATTCATGACAATAGTTTTAAAGGGACTGCAGCTGCCGTGTATGAAATCATTCATTCTATTCGAAATGTATCCATGTTACCTCATACCATTGCCATATTAAGTCGCAACAACAACCTATTAAATTTTGCCGAATCTTTACTTCGTAAAGCAGGGATCGGTACGTATTTCCCACGATCGGAAGAAGATGGATCAGGAGGAGGTATTTGTAGAGGGTCTGGAGAAGGATCTATACGACATGGACGAGTGTATGTAGGGACTGTGCATCAATCTAAAGGACGAGAATGGAATAAAGTCGTCATTATTGGATATCACAATGAATATTTTCCCGATCGTCGTGAAAAGGAACTACGAAACGAACGGAACTTAAATTTTGTCGCTTGTTCAAGAGCCAAATTTGAATTGAGTTTGTACATGTGCACGGAAGCCCCTAGCTTGTTGATCGTTGAAATTCCACCCACGTTGTTTGAAAATGTAGGAACTGCGTGGCCCACGGAATGGGTGACAGATGCTAGAACGTGCTTATTGGAAAGATCGGTTGTACGGGCAAGTCCTCCCCTTGATACCATGCCTCATTCCTGGCATACAGGGGTGACAAATCTCTTAAGAAATTTATGCGGTGAAACGTACTATGCCATTAAACAAAATCAATTAATCCCGACCAATATTTGGAATGCGTTAGAAAGTGTCTCTCCCGAACATGATTATTTAACAAATAAACCGTGGCAAGGGACTGTTGATCCTAAAGTTATTCAAAGTGCAAATCAATGTGAGGAAATGACCTATCGTCCTTGGATTCGACAAGAAATGTTAGAAGCTGAATTTGGACAATTTATTGATTGTTTAGCAAGACGAATGATCTTTGAATATAATCAACGTCGGTTCACTGGACATAGTTCTAGTCAATCTGGTCAGTCAAGCCCATCTTCTCAATCTAGTCAGCCATCTCAATTAAATCAGTCATCCGATTCATCTCAATCAACTCAGTCAGGCCTTTCATCTCAATCAAGCCAATCAACTCCATGTATCACCACCTCGAGCTTATGGCGAGATAAGCACGCGGAAGAATGTTTATTTGGATCAAAACAACGTAATATTCCAGATGGCTTTAGGACGTCTATTCAGATGGCCTATGAACTTTCGCAACGAAAAGATGTGACATGGAGATCTGTATTGATTGCATTATGGCGCGTGTCATGGTGTGCAAGTTTTGTCAACGGTCGATGTGCAGTGGCCTATATTAAAGTGACCCATGAACAATTACACGAATATATGCCGTTATTTGAAAAGATGGCGATTAATCTAGCTCATTTTGTATCGAAGCAATCCCTACCCTGTCAGGTTGCACAAACGACAAGGTGGCGAATGGCAGAACCAGATGCAAAAGCGCTCATCCATCCGTTGCTTCTTCATCGATGGCCTGCCTATCCTTCAAGCAAATTAGCAAGTCCTAATTTAGTTGGAGAAATTGATTTGATGGGCGATGATTGTTTAATTGATTTTAAAAACTTTTCAGTCGGTGTAGATTATATTCCCGTACAATATTTAATGCAACTTCTTTTGTATGCGCACATGTGGCAACAGTCTATGCAGCGTCCGTTGAAATATATTGGTATTTATAATATTTTAGCTGATCGATGGTATCATGTCTCGATGCAAGAGTGGACCAAGGAGATTTCGACACCCTTTGTTCATTTCATTGTCGAACAATATTATCAAAATTGGGTAAGGTATAACTAAGCCGTTACAACTATTCTGTTAGAACAAAGTTTTTAATTTTATGATAATAGCTAGCTTTATTAATTTTATAGTTTTATACTTTTATATCCTTACCATATCTTCTACATGTACAAATTTGAAAAATAATAAAAAATAATAAACACACGAATTAAAACAATCAATGACTAATAATGAACCCACAATCAACAATCTTCAAACACGAAATTCTTGAAAAGGAGGATTTTTTAGTGCGTAAGGAAAGGAATTTTTAATATATTCATAAAAGGAAGGTTCAAGATCTGGAAAGGAATTGGAAGACACCTCACTTTCAGTGGTAAAATAACGGCATATAAAACGAGCTGAATTAGACAGGGATGCATTGACACTCGTTAAAGATGTATCGATGGTCTCTTGTTGAACTGGATTTAAACCTTCGTGTAGCTTAGAAAACAATATAAGTGTTACTTCTTTCAAAGTATTCGAATACTGTTGGAACAATTTTATCACAAATAAACTGGCTAATACCGTCATACTCGGTAGACACATCGAATCAGATTTAAGATACAATTTCACATACTTGAGAGATGAATTGATGTTTCTTGCGATCCAATTGAACTCGTTTGCTATCCCAAACATAAGCTCAAGTCCATTGGGTCCACTGAGTTTATTTTCATTCAACGGATCAAGAATAATCTTTGCATCGATCTGTAAAATCTCAATATCTAAATAGATGAGATTGGGGAAAAGACTCAATACCTTATAAAACGACACTATTTCAAATGCGCACTCAAACCGCAATTTAAGAAAACGAATATTTGGATGTTTAAGACGATCAGGTATAGGAACGTGAAACGCCGATAAATATATATGAGAGAGACCTAAGATATCCAATAACTTATTCATGCTGTTAATGACTTGAGAGAAAACCACAAGAGATGGAGGTATTACAAAATCAGCACAATTGTCATTCAGTCGTAGACACTTTAATGTGGATGGACACTTCAATTCACTCATATAATAATGATAGAAGAGGACTAAAGGAACATCGAAGTACAATGTTTCAAGACATGGATAACAGGAAATGGTTTCCAAGAGATTATCTTGACCCATCCACGCATGGGTAAGTGACAGATGAAATGATGTGATGGAGAGAAAAGGAAATTTGTATAAAGAAGGGAGAGGCAGTTCCTGGCGGTTGGATTCATAGAAGAAGTGTGTTATATGTGACCAATCAAATAAATCCCAAGGAATATTCTGATGTGTATAACTATTCTCATGCCAATCTCGATTGTTGTAGACACGAAGCTCAGTCACAGGATACGCCTTGTTAGACGGTATAAATAACTTTTCATCCCCTATTTTACTCTGCTCCTGTCGCTTTTTCATTGTGAAGCAGAAACGAGTAGCTAAGAGTTTAGAAAGCAAGACATCACAGATCTTTCCATAAGTCATATTTTGTATTTCAATCCCTTTGACCAATTGTTTTCGAATATTATTAGAAGTAGCAGAAGACATCTTACTCAAACGAGATAAGCAACGAATGTCTTCAACAACACCCAAACACAAGCTCAGATATTGACGAGCAGGACCGATAACATCAAAAATGTGGTGTATACGAGATTTAAAAGAACAAGATATCATATTTCATTAACAGATAATGAATGATAGGAAAGATGATAGTCGTCATATAGTCATATTTATATAAAGTCAAGAGAAATGAAATTTTTTTATGTAATACGTTTTATGTTTAAGAATTTTCTTTCAAATCCTTTTCTTCGTTCATGTCCGACAGCTCTATAGGTTCTATAAGTTCTATGATTTCTGAAATTTCTGTCGTTTCTGTTTTTTTAGTAGTTTCAAATGGAACTCCCGAACTAGGATCAGAAGAACCCCTATTGGATTTCGTTAAACAGTCAATTTCCAATTTCAGGATCCTATTATTTTCATGTAGATGACACTTGGCTTCCACTGACATTTTATGGTAATCATTCAATAGGTCTACAATACATTTAAATTCATGAAATTTGGATAATAAATCGAAAATATGTTGTAGTTGATTCAATTTCCACGTAGATAAGAAATCGTCGTCTTTCTCAGATATGTTAAATGTGGCAACCCACGACTCCATTTGAGTGACTTGGTCTTTTGTTACACTGTTCCAGGGCAATCTGCGTGTATCAGGTGATTGAGAGGCTATCAAAGATTGTGTGACTAAATCCATCAATTGACACATGAGAATATTCCAGTTAGAGACAATATCATTCAAGATCATCGATGTTTCAGCTCTTCGTTCTTCTTGTTTTTTACGCTCCTCTTGGCTTCTAACATTGTCGACAACTGGACTTGTGTAATAGTATGTAAAATGATGTCGCATGACTTCTATCAATCGGAGAGTTTGACATTCAGTCGACTCCATATACTGTGTATCTTGAAAAATATGAGTATTAACTACTTGAATAGTAGCCACTTGATTCTCTACATACCAGGGAGGCATTTTTCCTGAGACTGTTTCTTGGATAGAAGCACATAAGATACTGTATTCAGACGCATTGCCCATCAGTTGAATACAATTTTCTATCAAACAATAGGTGCGTAAGACTTTTCGTTGATGTTGGTATCTCCATTTAAAAAATTGTAACAAAAAAGAGGACGAACTAGATGGATCTTCTTGGCACTCTGTGTTTACTCGGCTTCGTGTGCTTGAATTGCTTAGTCCTGACTCGTTAGTCCATACGCACTTGATAAAGGTATGAACAAGAAGCCTACAATGGACTCCCATGAGGAGCATAGATTCAGAAGAGGACGGAGAATCCGGGTTTGAGTCCTTTTCATTACGTTCATCAGACTTGGATTGTTTGTATGTAGTATCTTTTTGTGAGATATATACTTGAAACGATTGATAAAATTGTTGGGTCAGAGACTCGATCCATTCCAAACACAACGTCAATTTTTTTTCCATGGTATCTATTGATTCCAACTTCTTCCAATATTGTTCTTCATCAATAGATTGAGATAGGCAATAAATGGGACACCATCTGTCTCGCATAAATGTTTGGACAGAAAACACTCGAACACGTGCATCTTGCATTAGAAAACTTTTCATGTATCGAAATGAATCCCCAATATAAAAATGAGATAGAGACAAATCATACACAAACGAAGATTCAAAGATTGAGGTTGATGTCATCACAATTGAAATATAAAGAGGATTAGAGAGCAAATTGAAAAAGTTAATATAATAGATACATAAGAGCTCGGGTGAATGGATGTCTTCCCAAATACCGCCTAGTTGACGATTCAAAAGAACAATTCGACCACACATGCACATATTATGTCTTCAAAAAAGTTTTCTTCCTTGATTTTTAGTTGAATGAAATACATCCCATGCAAGTTGTTAAGAATTAATATATGTAAGTATATTCGTGTCCTCGAAACTAAAGTTATTAAACTTATTAAATTCATAAGAATTATGTGATTGTTATTTATATATTATAAGTTACATACTACAATTTAAAATCAAGTAAATCAACGAATCAATGGAAAGAAACGAAACTACATATAAAACAGATTCAATATGATTTATATTGTATATTGTGCCTATGGGATGGTCGATATATTATATACATTTGGATTGATGTTAAAGGCACCAAGTGATGCATTAGGTGAAGGATTAATGTAAATATACGAGGTTCCTGGAGAGGATACTTGCACTTCGAAAAGAGGAACAGTAACACCAGTAGCAACAAAGGCATTGTAGTTCGAATTGGGACCAAAGAAGGTGGTTGCAGATCCATTGTGATAGGCTTTGTTGTTTTCGAACAACGAATTGGTAATTCCGGGTACTATACTTCCAGGTGTGTTTGTGATTCCTAAGCCTAAATCAGTGAAACCTTCACCTACCTTTCCATCAATAAGAGGGTTGCCTGTTACTCCTGCTTGAACAACATTATTGTCTGCTCTACAATCACGAATAGTACAAAATTTAGTATTACGTAATAGGAAACCATATACATCCCCTATCGATTCACATTGATAATAAGAAGCTCCCAGTAAAGGCACAGTATTATCGGGTAAAGACTGTATATAAAATCCTGCCGAGTATAACGTAGTTGCTGGAACAAAAGGTGCAACGGGGTTATTTGTAGGAGCTCCTTGATTATTATGAGATTTACAATTGTTATAGACCACTGGGAAAGTATTAATACTTTCAAGATCAACACCTCCTATGGTGGTACGATCTTGGAACAATGCAAATCCTAATCCTACTCCTTGAGGGATGAGACCTAATCCCACTCCTACTCCTGTTCCCCCTATAGGAGTGGTAATGGCTGGAATAGCAGATAAATTGTTGTCTGCTGTACAGTCTTCATACAAGATAGATTGCACACCTTGTCCTGTAGGAGTTGGTTGATTCCCTATGAAAAACCCATAGGCAGATCCACCATTGCTCGCTACACAACTAGAACTATGACAGTTGACATATTTAACACTCTGTACATTGGCTTGAGGAATAAACGAAGGAAGAATTGAAAATCCTTCGGCACCATTTCTGGATAAAGCTTGACCTGGAAAAAAGATTGCATTATATTGGATATTGGAAGCTACACAGCCTTCCAAATAATAATTCTTTGTATAAAACAAGTCAAATCCTGTCGCTTTGTCGTCTCCAGTCGGGACGACAGGTGTCGGCAATCTCATATTTCCGATATTGACAATATTGCTGGCTGCACAATTGATTAACTCGACGTCATATCCAGAATTACCCGCGGCAGCAGTACCACTTGATCCACTAGAGTGGAATCCATCTGCAAGTCCCATGGAACTTACATTGCGGAATTGACAGTTTTTTAACATACCATCTCGAGGTCCACTACAGGCGACACCCGCATTGGTACCCGTCCCAGCCGTGGTCGTTTCGACATCGTTAAATTCGCAATCTTCAAATAAAAATCCTTGTACATAGTTGAGAGTAGATCCATTGTTGTTGTTTAAAGGACTGAACATGAAATTTCCGATTAACGATGTTCGATTAAATGTACAATCCTTGACAATGAAATTTTTCACCGATGGAAATTCTATGCCGTTATTAGACCCAAACCATCCTCCAAATACCGCAAAATACGTATCATTAAACGTGTCATCTATATGAGAGTTTGTCATTGCTAAATTCACGGTACTTGAAATAAACGATCCCAAAGTGAAATTATTCAAGCATGACACATTATCGATGACGACATTACTGACTACACTTTGAGGTCCTGATCTTTTTGTAAAAAATAAAGGACCAAAGTAACCGACAAATCCTTGTCCTCCTGTCCCTGTTTCTCCAATTGCTAACCCAGCAGTGGATCGTACTGCAAGGGGATCTCCTCCTGATATTTGATTGTTTGAGGTGTATCCTGGATATGGAGTAGTGGCAGCTGATGCCAATTTCCCACAATGCTCAATTGTAAGATTCGAAACCTCAATGTTGTTGGTGTGAGAAAAGATTTGAACACCTCTATAACTAAATCCATCAATCACACCTTTATCGCCAGAAATAGTAATATTTTCAAGTCCTATCGTGTTTAACAAGAAGATATTTGCTACAGCTGTTGCCGTTGTACCTGAAACAGGTGGAGCGATAGTCACCGTTGGATCACTTGTATAACCTGATCCTGCGTTTGTTATTTGAATAGCTGTAACTACTCCATTATTGACAATTGCTTGGGCAATTGCAGTCGTGCCTGTACCTCCAGGTGAACTTATAGTGACAGCTGGTGCGCTTGTGTATCCTGAACCAATTCTATTTACTACAATATTTTGTACGGACCCAAAAAATGTACCGGCTACATCGACTTGAAAGGGTAAAATATCCGGTACAACAATTCCGACTACAAATGGGTTTTGTGTAGGAGAAACATTTCCTTGATTATCAATCCCTGCTTGTTTAAGGACGTGATCGCCTAATAATATAGTGACATTGGATGACATAATGGTAATGGCAGCCACGACAGTATCAGTATAATTCATGCCTCCAGTCGCAACAATAGCTCGAGTGACACCAGTAGAGACATTACCATCAATAATTGATGCTGATGCAGCTGCACCTGCTCCTCCTCCACCTGTGATACCGATAGTCACGGGGGTAGTACCGTACCCTGAACCAGGATCTAATACCTGGAAACCTACAACTTGACCTACCGTAGTATCAATAATAGCATTGACCATTGCACCAGTCCCAGCCCCAGTTACAGCGACAGCGGGTACACTAGAATATCCCGACCCTCCATTTGTAAGTTTAATACTGAGAATACCACCAAATTGTACAGGTGCCGTTACAGTGGCTCCGGTTCCAGTTCCGCCAATTGTGACTGTAGGAGGAAATGTGTATCCTGAACCTGGTGTGACTATATCTATACCTCTCACAACACCCCCTGATACAAGTGCAAGTCCTGTGGCTTGGGTTGTAGCTCCTCCGCCAAAGAATGTTACGGGAGTTTGAGTAATGGCATTCCTTGTAGGTGTGAAAGTAATATCTTCGGCAAGTTGATATACACCAGGTTCGGTAATGACTTTACCATTGGGATTGATATCCTTGCTGGTCAAGAGAAAATTGGGTTTTTGCTTGGCATTTATTTTCTTGAGTAAACAATAGAGTTTGGATTTGCACTTACAGTCGCATTTCTTTTTGTGGCACTTGTCACAAGGAGACGATTTGCATTCACACTTGTTCATTTTTTTGTTACACACGTAACACATTGGTGAGTTACCTTTTCCCATATTGAACTATTCTAAATTGGATAAATAGATTGTAGATTCTTTGTTGATTTTTTTGTTTTTGTTTTTTTTTCTATCAAGAATCTATTTGAAGTCTCCATGTGTCGTCAAGAAAAAAAATAAAATATTTGTTGGCAATGGAAAAAAATACTTTGACTATTTGCAGTGTAATCCATGTGCGTAAGGAGTCACTGAATCTCCATGGACGCCATATGTTTTTTAATATGAAAACAACAAATATTTGTCCTGCCTATATTATATTTATGTTATATATGTATTATTTCTAAACCAACTACTCTTAGCAAGAGTGTCGATACATATGTCGATCAAAATAATCATCGTGGTCTTCGTTGGATGATTCAAAGTGAATGGAAAAAACAGTATTTAATTAAATAGTGGTTAAGCAGTGGTTAGACTGAAGGTAATTTAGACGGATAACGCAAATATATTAAACTAGCATCGCTGAAATAAAAGTGTAAAGGGAAATTATACACAAACTTTATAAACATTCAAAGCATTCAAAACATAAAGTTTTCTATTTATTGAATAGATAGGATGGATTTAATTGGCGAAGACGATTTCTAAAGTTCGAAGTTGAATCGGTAGCGCCAAATTGAGAGACTACTGGAATTGAATTACGATCAGGTATTATAGAATTGGTAGGATTTGCGGCACACGCAGGGGGAGAACACACAGGTGGGCAATCGGGCTGAAAAGTTTCAAAACAAAACTTGATAGAAACTAAGGTCACACTGCCAATATGAGCTTTTACTGAAATGTATCGAAATGGTTCAACCCCTGACACTATATTCCCCACATCTACTGCTTCTGAACTAAAGGAAGGTATAATAAATGTTTGTTTCTTGTTCCAGTCGGAACCTTTTCCTGGGTTCATTGCTTGATCTTGTTGAGCAAAAGGTAATACAATTCCTAACTGACCTAATACATTCGACCCATAAATGGCATATTCAGTACCTTTTCCAACTGAACCGATTGTCATGTTGGGATCTTTACAGGACAAATTACGAAGTCGAATTAAATCAAAGAGATCTAATTGAATAAATCCATGTCCACTTATTTGGTGATTGGGATCATGATGAAGACCAAGACCGTTCCATCCTTCAGGATCGTGAGGAATATTGACATGATTGACACACAAGCCTGTAGGATCAGCCTCACATTTACCCGAAAATCCATAGGCAATTACGTTTGCAACACTAGGCACATGATATACAATACGGCTTGAATCTTTGCATTCTTTTTGTTCGAGGCATCCAAATTCTATTGTTTTACAACGACGAGAATAAATGCCTTCGGCACAAGAACGCTTAGAAGGACAAGAAGATGTGGAAGAACTTGAAGAACTAGAACTACTTGAAGAGCTTGAAGAAGAAGAAGGAGATCGTCGGCGTTTACGAGAACCTGCTTTATGGCGGCGTCTACTGGATGAAGTAGATGATGTAGAAGATGTTGAACTTGAAGAACTTGAAGAACTTGAACTTGAAGAAGATGATTTGGATGAACTTGATGACTTGGAAGATTTGGAAGATTTAGAAGACTTCGATGATTTAGAAGACTTGGATGACTTAGAAGATTTGGATGATTTGGATGATTTGGATGAACTTGAAGAACTTGAAGATTTGGAAGAGCTAGAAGATTTAGAAGTCTTGGATGAACTGGATGAACTGGATGAACTCGAGGATTTAGATGATTTGGACGAACTTGAAGAGCTTGACGAACTTGATGATTTGGAAGATTTGGAAGATTTAGAAGATCTAGAAGAGCTAGAAGAGCTAGAAGATTTGGATGATTTGGATGAACTTGAAGAGCTCGAGGATTTGGAAGAACTAGATGATTTAGAAGAGCGAGAAGATTTTGACGATGAATCAGAACAAATGGAAGAACTTGAAGATTTATCGTTTGAGCAACTACTTGAAGAACTACAGCTGGAATTGTCTGAACCACTTGAACTATTACAATTGGATTGTGGACTCGAGGATCCACTACAAGAGTAAGAGATGGAGGGACAAGAGGATGAGCGTGAACTAGAAGACGAAGACGAGCTACCTTTACGTCCACGTCGATTATTCTTATTCTTGTTCTTATTGTTGTTCTTGTTTTGATTAAGATTCTTGTTGTTGTTCTTGTTGTCATTCTTATTCTTGTTTTTGTTGTCATTTTTGTTATCGTTCTTATTGTCATTCTTGTTCTTGTTTTCATTTTTGTTCTTGTTATCGTTGGTATTGGCATTCTTATTGTCATTTTTGTTCTTGTTATCATTTTTGTTTGCATTGGTATTTGCATTTGCATTCTTATTGTCATTTTTGTTTGAATTTGCGTTTTTGTTGCTATTTGCATTCTTGTCTGAATTAGCGTTTTTATTGGAATTAGCATTAGCATTCTTGTCCGAATTAGCATTTTTATTGGAATTGGCATTCTTGTCCGAATTCGCGTTTTTATTGGAATTTGCATTCTTGTCCGAATTGGCGTTCTTGTTGGAATTCGCGTTTTTATCCGAATTAGCATTGACATTCGCATTTTTCGCTTCATTTTTGTCTGAATTGGCGTTTGAGTTTGCATTCTTATCCGAGTTAGCATTTTTGTCCGAATTAGCATTCTTATTTGAATTGGAATTCGAATTTGACTGAGCATTGGCTTGATCATTTTTCATTGCAGTCAAGGTCTTGCTTTCTGTCTTGTTACTCAGCTTGTCTTCATCCGAATCGGTCGTCGCTTGATTGGTTTTATTATCCAAGGTGGGTTTATCTTCCAATTTAGGTTTGTCTTTCGCAGTCGCACGATCATCTACGGTGACAGGGTTGACTTGATTAACTTGAACTTCTACTTTTACATTTCCTTTGCGATGATCATGATCTTTTCGTTTTTTGTTATTAATTTTTTGTTTCTTGATGATCTTCACTGGACGTGGTTTTTGTTTTTTACAAGGCGGTCCACCTAATAACAAGTTTGATACAGCCTGATAAGCTGATACGAAATAACTAGGTTCAAGTTCCGATTTAGATTTTTTTTTCTGAGGCATCGAGAGTGGATATAGGAATATATAGAGAAGATGAAAGTTAAAAATTCCAAGTACAAGGAAAGAACAGTTTAAAGTTGGTTTTTTTTCCTCTTCAATTTTTTTTTTAGTTTGTTCAAGTCGAGATGTCGGGTGTCCTAGAAACAGCAGGCAGTCGCTGAGATGATTTTTTTATCTTGACATCATATTCCCTTTTTTGTGTCCATATCCGTGTTTGTTGTTCTTGCCAATAGCAACATGAAAATTCACCTACGGTCAATTTTGGACACGTAAAGAGTCGTTCGTGAATATGATCTACGGATTTTGTTTTGATTTCTTGTAAGATTCGACATCGATCTGTTCTCGATAGAGATAGAAAGACATCCATGGTTAGTAAATAAAACAATCAAATCAATTCGATCGAATCGTTGTTCGTTCTTTCTTTCCATAGATTAGATTGATCAGAATAAAAAAAAATATATGTATTATCTATATAACATGAATGATTAAGTGAAGAAACAATAATAGCCTATCTGATAGTGTCAACAAAAATAGTCTTGTCCTAATAATACACAACCGCCTCCACGTAATCGGAGAACGAGATGAAGGGTAGATTCTTTTTGAATGTTATAATCTGCCAATGTACGCCCATCTTCTAGCTGTTTTCCAGCAAAAATAAGACGCTGTTGATCAGGTGGAATTCCTTCTTTATCTTGAATCTTTTGTTTAACATTTTCTATTGAATCGGACGAGTCAACATCCAAGGTAATCGTTTTACCTGTCAATGTTTTGATAAAAATCTGCATTTCAGAACCTCCTCGTAATCGAAGAACTAGATGCAACGTAGATTCTTTTTGAATATTGTAATCTGCCAATGTTCTTTCATCTTCCAGTTGTTTTCCAGCAAAGATCAATCGTTGTTGATCGGGGGGAATACCCTCTTTGTCTTGAATTTTTGCTTTGATATTAGCAATAGAATCACTCTGTTCAACATCTAAAGTAATGGTTTTCCCAGTTAATGTTTTTACAAAAATTTGCATTTATAATATGGAATAAAAGAACGAACAGAATCAAATATATTAGAATTAAATTTATTTTTATATATAATCCTTTTCTTTTTCTTCTCTATTCTTCCTTTTAAAAATCGAGTGGTAATGGATCCGTGAGAAAGGTGTCATCTTGTTCCATGTCATCCTTTTTATCTGATTCCTTTTTGTCTGTCTCATAAAATGGTTCAGGAATATAATGAATAGATGATTCTAATTCCATTTTACTATCTATTGGTTCTGGCACAAACTTCGGAGCTGGTGGTAGAGAATGAAGATATGAAGAAGAAGAACACTGTTTCTTTGCTGAGAAATATATTATATACGCGATTGGTAGGATCAAAAGACAGCAACAACCAACAATGGCGGATATCCAGTTAGATGTATATTTGGACATAGTATGTGATTTCGTATCACAATCGGATCCAAATAGATACGTATTATAAGGATCTCGTTGATCATAACATATAGATTGTAAGTTGTCTTTGATGTCTGTATATTTCCTTAAGACACAGTCGTTATCTCCAAATACACAAAAGACAGGGGATTGCTCAATATGAAAATAAGTAGACGATAACGAACCAGGGTACAAGAACCCAATCGAATAAATGACTTCTTCACACCGGATTGTTTCGCATGTGGTTGTACGATTTATCGTATATTGAGGTAAGATATCTATGTCTGTTCTTATGAAATTCATTTGATCTTCTTGAGCAGGATTCAACCCATATAGGATCGCACATATAAGACCTATCAAAGAGGCGAGGAATATACTTGACCCAATCAAGCATATTTTTTTGTTACATGGACATTTGTACTTCACTAAAACAGCCATGGCGGATTACTGGTGTGTTTTGCTATAGGATATGGGTAGTGATCAGAATCAATAGCATAATCGTGATTTATCCGATTCATCCGATTGATGATTTTCAATTGCGTAATAAAACAAGTCCCATGCAGCATATATAATGTTTAACATCTTTTGGCTGTCAGGTGTAAAAAAGTCATACTGGGTGAGGAAAATGATCAACCCTATTGTGATGGCACGTCTCAGCCTTCTTTAGCCTTTGAGTGTGATTTCGACGTGCCAGAAATCCGACAATTTGTAAATTTTTTAAAACTAACATGCCGTAAAAGAAATTGGACGTTCCTAAAGAACACATACAAAAGAAAAGAAGGCACTATTAGTAAAATAGTTGTCGCATATGGAAATGGAGATGGGGGATTCGAACCTCAATCGGATGTGGAACAGCTTTGCGGTCCTGACTTTAAATGTTTTTGGATTATGATCAGTGGCGGTTGGAATCGATATATGTCTCAAAATGGATCGTTGCTCATTGCGCCTCCAATCAAGTTTGCTTTAAACGATGTATGTCAATGCCAGACACGAAAAAGATCCAAGACATATAAAACTTCAGCGACCTCCAATACAATGGATATACAATATGATTATTTGTCTACAGAGTTGTTTTCGGATTCGTATTATGATCAACTATTTGAAATTCAGAAAAAAGAAGAGGGTGTACTTGAACCGAAAACGAGTACTTTTTAATTACTTTTCATACTAATACATATATTTATATATATATATATATATACAGGCTATTGTTTATTACGTTATTTTATTAGTAGATATATAAATATAATTTTATGTTGAACAACGAATTCTGCCATTCACTGTTGATGTTGGACCTGTAATGTGTTTTGCACTTACGTTTCCATTCGTAGTTGAAATAGACCCCGAAACTGAATTCCCAATTTCAATTGAACCATTTGTAGATTTTACATGATTTGCATTTCCTTGCACATGAATAATTCCATTCGATGTGGTGACTTGATCCGCATCACCAGTGACATGAATGGTGATAGGTGTAAAAACTGTACGAATATGTCTGTTTTCCTGGGGATAAGATGAATTACTCACAACAACTCCATCGACAATAACCTCATTGTTATTAATTTGAATAGAGCGTCCTCGATATACATGATCGTTTATTTTGACTGAACCTTCCGAATTAGAGATGCTGCCTCCAGACGCGATAATTACCGCATCATCTCCTGTATTTACAACAGATGAAGATGAAAATGAAAAAGAAGAGGGATGTGACCAAGAAGCACCCATAATAACCTAATTATGTATTGCTATTGCTTTAAACCTCGATAGTATGAGATGAGATTGTATGAAATATGAAATATTAAATTGATTTTGTATTATAGAATCTTTGTTTGTTTCTATACTATAATCTACATGCATACGTATGTAACTATCCAAAAATATAAACCATTTATTTGTATTTACATGTTTTATATCCCATGCACAATTGTTATACTTTTTCATACTCTTTTATACAATCATACAATAAATTATATACATATTTAAATAGTCCATGCAAATATAATATGAAAGAAGAAAATATCCTGGGATATCACGAATAAACTAGAATTTTTACTAAATATAGAGAAGACATATATCATACATCTGTTACTTTATTTGAAATTATAGCCTATTAAAACTTGTAATCTTGTACATCTAAACAATTTAAACTACACCAAATGTCGGTCTCTCCTATGGAGGTCGATAGTGTACAAGATTTGGAACAACAACAAAATCTAAACACCTTTATTCATACGTTTAATACTCATATTAGATATCCTTCAGACGAGGAAATTGCTAGAATACATTTAAGTGATACTCCACCACTCTATCATGTTGCTCAGGTCTTTTTTGTGACCCCTGAAGGAGGGACTGACTGGATCTCATCCATTATCGAACAAAACATATTACATTCTGAAGATATATTGATTAGAACCAGAAGTAGACACTCTCTCTTTTTCATTTTACCGCGTACATCCATACTTATCATGCTCAAAGAAACCTAAGAACATAAAGAATATCAAGAGGAGAACAGTGAGAATAGTGATGAGGATGAAAGTGAAGAGGGGTACAGTAATGAAGAATATGATTCTGATGACTCCGATTATTAAAATTTGAAAATGTCTATGAAGAAGCCGTTCTTCCAAAGAAACAGTCATATTTTTATAGGTTGCACGGTTATATATTGTAGAGATTCTTTTTATCGTGTTATCAGAGAAAGGAAAAAAAAGAAAGAGAGAAAGAGACAAGACCCACAAAAACATAAAAAAATGTTATTTTCATTTATTCGATATTGGTTATATTTGTGTTCGAGTTTTCTCACCTACACCTTTATCTTTGAGAAATCTAAACAAACCTATTATGATCCTTCTTCACCTCATCAAACAAAATATATTCGTTATATACCCAACCAAATGTGTGCCCTCTTTCATGCGGCAGTGACAGCCTGTTATGGATGGGGTTATATTCTGGGGATTTTTTCAGAAGCCATGATCTGGGATGCTCGTATTAATTCTACTGCTTTTTTAATCTTTGATGTATGGAAGCATTGGGATGTATATAATGAAAAACATCGAATTGATGCCCATATTCAGCAACGAGGGCTACAACATTTAGATTCTAAACGAGCGGCGAGTCTAGTGGCACATCATCCAGTGGCTGTCGCTTTTCACCATATATGTACATTAATTGCCATGTATGGTATTTTTTATGGATATGATATTGCGGGAGCAGTGCTTTACTTTCAAAGCGAATTGCCCGTTGTCTTTATTAATATATCTCGTATTTTTGCTTATATGGGATACGCCGATGCCGATATGGCAATGTTGAGTAATTGGTTTTCTGTCGTGACATACTTCGTATCACGTTTAGTGATTTTCCCCATTGTATTTTTGATTGTGTTGTTTCCATCGACCAATATATGGAATCCTTTTGCGTGGCTGTTTACGGCATGTTTAGGATTGATTTATATCATGAATGTCATTTCGTTTAATGAATTACTAGATCAAACTCATCAACAATTTCCATTCACGGGAAAGAGTTTACTTTCTTTTTTGGCGCTTGTGATTGCTAGAACATTTGGAATCACGATACCCTCTTCTTCGTTGGTGCAGGATTCTCAACGTTTTCAACATGCTCAATCCCATACTAATCGTCACCATACCTCTACAATACCTAGTACTTGACCGCTTACCCAAGCCTAACACGATATAGATGATATAGATTTTATGTTTATTTTTTTGTCACCCTATCAACATATAATAAAAAATATATATACATCTATCAAAAAAAATATTCATATTCAAGATCAAGAAGACCATATACCTTATCATTTATCCTATCCTATACCATGTTGCCAAATACGACTACCTCGAGTTCTTCCGACTTTTTTAGTTCTCAAATTGGTTCCAAGAATCCATCCTCCAATGTCAATAGTAATCACATTCCCTTATTACAACAATCTAATCAACCTAATAATCAATTTGGTCAGCTTAACCAATCTAATTCATCTTCATCTAATCAACTAAATCAACAACAGCAACAACAACCTACCAATACTAATCAAATTTGGGATTCAATTGGACTCACGAATAAACGAATTCGAGGAGGAGATCCATTTGAGCATTTAGTCAACAATACGAATAATCTGAACACTATGAACACTTCGTCTGCCGCCTCTCCGTCCCTTCCCCCTGTTCCAGTTTTCAATGTACCTACGAATAACAATATGAATATGAATCCCAACAGCATCTTATTTTCTTCACCTCCTCCTGCTGCTGCCCATATGATGAGGACAGAATCAGGTATGAGTAATGGCTCGAATAATGGCATGAATGCTAACGAACAAGTAGACGATCTTGTAGTGGGTATGGGTGATTTAAATATGAAACTCATAGACAAAAAGAAACTGGCAGATATGGTCATCAATCATTCTCGTGTCCAACAAGATAAAGATCGTGTAAAACAACGTGAACAAGAAGAAAAGGAAGCGAAAGCTATCACGATGACTCAATACAAAAAAGATACAAAAGAAATTGAAAAGATCATGATCAGTTATGCTAAGAAATTCAATAAACCTGATTTAAAGGTTCAACCCATTCCCAGTGAAGATACGATTCTAGCGTTGGAATATCCAAATGCTAAACCCTCTGCTGTCAATGCTGCCTATGTGACAAATGTCATGAAAGATTGTTTCTTAATAGAAGAATTGCCTTTAAAATCAATTGATGATATTACCTCGTTTGTCGAAAGACTCTTTGATGACGAACAAAAACTCAAATATGGGAAAAAAGCAACCAAGCCGGTGTTGAAATATATGACAAAAGCTCAAATCAATCCTTATGATTTGGTACCCATGAATGTTTTATATACACATGCAAACAATGGTAAATAAAAATGAAGTGTACAAAGGTCAAGGTACGGTAAGTAAGCCACCTTATACATAGGTGTAAAATATATTCAACCCATGCAACGCTTAAAATAGAAACATAATATATATAATGAAGTAACATCATATAATAAAATCGTTAATACTTTTCCAGTTGTTTGCCAATATATGAAAAAGTCTATATTTTGTGTGAACTGTAATTCACATGAAGATTGTTCTCAAGAGGAGGATGCACTAGCCTTACGAAAAGTCTGCAAAGACGGTGACAAAGTCGCTAATATGACCATTCATCCATTGTTCATGGACTATTCAATAGATCCAGAAAGAATAATTCTCAAGAATTCCAATGAATATAACAACAACTACGAAGATATTGATGAAAGTATGATCCACATTGCGATTCAAGCATGTTCTGTATCTGAACATGATATAGATTTAACATTCTCCAGTAGTGCCGATGGATATTCTACTAGAGTACAATCCAATCTCCTAGTACTATGTTTTCCTCGCAATTGTAAGTATCATGAGTTTGTCTGTCGAGTAAATACAAATGATCTATCAAATGAACAAATCAAAGAAGCGTGTATTTGGGCACTCAAAGAATTACGGAAAGTCAATAGATTGTAAATAGTTTATAATATTTTCCTTGCGAAAAATTCTTCCATTTGGAAATCAAAGCATTCATATTCATATTTATAGCAACGTCTGTTGCTCATGCTTGTGATGCAGATAAAGTGAAATTTATTTCTTAATTAAATGAATTATCCATTTATTTTATTAAGAATAAATGGTCTACTAAAATATTGCCCCACAATCAATTCTTTATCTATTTTAAAATCTATTTTACTTTATATTATTATTCTTTCACAATTCAAAAACATTGGATTTGTCAAATACATTATTAAATTACGTCGTTAATGTTATAATTTATTCATCTTCGTGATCGCAAGAACCCATATTAAGGAATTCGCAAGCAAATAACGGATATTCATCATTCCATATCCATCCTTCATCCACATATTTTCCTTTGATCCATCGAAATAATATTAGACGTTGATTGTATTTGCCCCATTTCAATGTAGATATATTAGTGAATCTCAAGTCATACTCAGGACTGAGTGGAGAACGACCTTCGTTTGCTTTAATAACTGAATCCCAAAATTCCTTATTATGTTTATGCACACTTAATTTCTTGATAAAGGAATTCCATGACGATTCTTCGACTCGAATACTATCTATAATCTCCAAAGTAGATCCCGATACATTTAGGGGTATAGGATACAATTTGGAACTATTCCATACCTCAGATACATTAAGTAGATTTTTAAATATCATTGGGCTTTTTTCATCGCAATTTTGAAACGATGAGTTGTGCACGACTGTCGGCAGGTTGAATCTCTGATTTACTTTTAGTAGCGGATTCCCATGCATTGGTGAACTTAGTTTATTTGAGTCAAGTTATTTTTTGACAGATGGTAATGGAATAAGATTCGGTTATAATCTGGTTATCCTATTTTTTTTAAAACACGTTTATATATTTACATACTAGGATGCTTTGCTCTACAATGAGAGATAAACGCATATTTTAATTGATACAAGATAACACACGTCAGGATAACAAAAAAGTTCGCTAGATTTTTTTAGGTGACATCCAAATAGGAAGGAACTAGAAAGTAGAAAGAAAAAAAAATCTATAAAAAATCACATACTTAGAGACGTAAAGCTCCACTTATTATAACCATATTACCATACTTTGGCAATGTCGTTCCAAAATAGGAATTCTTTAAATGCGTTACTTAGCAGTGCTGAAGAAGGTGATGAGAAAGCCATCGATACATTAGTAAATACAGCTGGATTACTTAGGGAAGAATATATTGATTCACCTGAATGGTTCGCGGACCAACTAAAAAATGGATCCCTCACAGAGGATGAACTGTTAGATTTCATTTTTAGAATCGCGTTAGGACAAGAATCAGATGCCCAATTGGCAGCTATCAAATTTCTATTGAAACGTCTTAAAGGTACACAATTAGTTCAAGTCACACCAAGAAGAAGAAGATATTGAGTTATAGGAATATATATCTCTATGACAAAAATTGTTTTTATAAATTTACTTAATTTTGTTGTATCGGAAATATAGAAGCAAGTCAATTGGAAATACGCTTGGAAAAATTCTATCTGTTAATAAATTTTATATTCTTTCTCTATTGAAATTTGGAAAATACCTGCATGGGCTATAAAATAATAGATTACTTTTTCAGCATGTAAAATGTAAATGAAGAAAAGCAATATTGATATTATATGCATGGTACATAAAAATTCACATATCTCGACTGAATATAATTTTTCATCATTTCGATCATTCATATTGTATCCTAAGAACAGAATTATTGTACAGATAAAGATATTATGGTTGTCACGTCTATCTATATAGAATCGTAGTAAAAATATATACAACATTATAATCATGATAATTATTAGATCCGTTTTGTCTTTTCTTTCACAACTTTTTTGTAAACGGATAGACCTTCCACTCATCAGTTAATTGTTACATTTATCGCATTTGATTCATCCTTCTCCACATATCAACGATGTCTATCGAACAAAACCGGCATAAAAACTACAATCAACAAACTCAACAAATCGAGCAAATTCAACTCTCACTTCGATCAGTAGAAGCCCAAATGGAGGCGTTGAAATGTACAGTCAGCACACTCGGTCACCGCGTCACGGACTTCTCTAATTCCATTGAGGTGGCTAATGAACTATCTAATGAATTATCGAAAGAGACATCCAATAAATCGTTTAATGAATCATTCGGTAGTATAGAGACTGTGAATACATCTACATCTACACCGATATATTCAAGACCTTCTTTAGAATTATCTAGTCATATCAAGCCAACGATATTTGATGTGACATGTTTGCCAACTGATTTCATTTTAATTCTGGGACAAAGAGGAAGCGGAAAGACCTCCTGTCGATACGAACTAATGAAATGGATGAAAGCCAATACGCCTGACCTAACATTTATTCTCATTTCCTCCACCTATGTTGAAGGAGGAGATCTTTCTCTACCTATGATATCCACTCACAATATCTATACGTCTTTCGACAATGATATTCTTTTTCGCTTGCTGATACAACAACGTCAATCTTCTGCTTCTAAGCCGTATCATATAATTTTCGAAGATATTGATCCATTTGATTGTTTTTCTAGCATCGCCATGAAAACAATTCTATCAATAGGAAAGGAATATAATATTGGATTTACGTTTACTTGGAACTACCACCATATGGATATCAGTTTATTGGATAGAAAGGAATTCGAATTTGACTATATATTTGCGTTTAAGCATGCGACTAAAGCGGAAGCACATTCGAATGAATGTAGTTATTGTAGAACACTTAACAATTCATATTTCCCTTCCATTCCATTCGCTCAATTTTCACGTTTATTTAAAGAGTGTACATATGGGTTCGATGCGATGGTATATTCTAAATATATAAATGAAAAATGTCTCAAAGAAGAGGCAGAACCAATGACGTACCCTATTATACAACGTTACGCAGCTTCCTATAACGGAAAATTTCATAGAGAACTTGAGAGGAAAGTCAATAAAGAATGCAATAAAGAATGCAATAAAGAATGAACTGAAGAAGATGATAAAGAAGTTAGTCATGAATCTAGAGAAAAGAGTCCATTTCATGACGCTACGTTGTGCGAGAAAGATACAGTTCCAGTGGATGATTTTTATTTCAAGGCAAATGATATGAATATGAATGAGAAGACAACTCCTTCTTTTGATTTTTCAGATGTGTCACATAAAGACTGTGTCTTACTTTTGGGGGACAAAACGAAGCGTCAAGCTCTTCATCAATTCATATTAAAATTCTATGAAACTGTAAAAGAAGATGTAGTTACGTTTATATGGATAGGAAATGGGACTCCAAAGCAACATTCTACGATATCTTCTGAACTAGACTTCCAAATCCTTCATCCCTTGTTTAAAGACAAAATCATTACAGACTTGATTACTAGACAAGAAGAGGACTATGAGAAGAAAAATGGACAATGTTTAGCCTATCATATTGTTTTCGAAGACGTGAACTTGGATAAAGAGATGGACATAGGAAATATTCTGCTTGGATTACGAATACTTATGACTCATGGTCACTCTTACAATATTGGGTGCACCTTCATTCAAGAAGATTCCTCTCCCTTTTTCGACAAAGCAATGGGGTTAAACTTAAATCATATAGGTTACTTCAATTCTAAAAGTCGATTGACGCAACATATTGTATGGCGTGAATGGTTTGGCTCGCTTTCGCCTAATGAATTTTACGCTCTTAATAAACAACAAATGGCTCATGGAGGAGGTTTATTCAAAACAAAAGAAGATGACACGACTATGACGGACCTTACCTGTGGCATATCCAAATATATTCCATAACGGTCGAATAGTTGTGTTGCTGTTGCTTATTTGTTGTCTTGGATCATTTTCTTATTTCTATTCATTCGTTTGTTTTTCTTTTACGATTGTGTTTTTCAATTCTTCAACACCTTTTTGTTCTCCATCTACGCATAGTTCTTCTTCGACTACAAGTTGAAACGATTTCATATCTTTTAATAGATATCCATCAATAAAATAATCTAGAAACACAATCCACACCGAAGATGTTTGAAAAATGAGTAAAATGAGACACAAAAGAGAAGAGGTATACACGCAGGAAAGGTCAATACACATCAAGATATACTCCATTAATTTTAAACAACACCACGATCCTACAATGGTTGGAAGTAGGGATTCCATCATCACTAGTTGGGCTAGATCGATTGAAATACGAGTCCATAGACGTTCTTTCGTTTGTTCATATACACGTACCATACGATATATTCTTCTTAAGAGTAGAGAAGGTGATAGAATCCTATTCAAAGAAGTTACACGAATCGCATAAGATAACCAAGAGGGTAGAATCAAATCACAAAAGAGTTTCATTATACAAGTACCTACAAGCAATCGATAGAGAATATAGAGCAAATAGGAACTGGATTCTATTTGCTTTAGTTGGTTTAGTTGGTTTGTTTCAATCAACGAAAGTCCTTGACAGGCATAAAGAAACAGATCTCCAGTCATCCAAGGACATATGAACACCCATAGGAGTAGAAAAAGTGTTCGTTTTACTCCCTCTTTCATCGTATGAATAAATCCTAGACTTTTTCCTAGTTCAAGGAAATCGACTAACCCTGGCTCTAGGTGATAATAGCCCATATACAGATAGTTCAAAAGGCCGAAAGAAACAATGGTCGTGAAAAAGCGGCTCTCGACACATGAAGGAATCAAGGGAGTACAGATATACATAACTACTGTTAACGTGATCACTTCAAGAATGCCCGTGAGTGAATGATCTATACACTCGCACACAAAATCGATAAAAGACGAAGAAAGAGCAGCACCGGTCCACAGGTATGCGTGTTCCAAATAACGACGTACAACAGAAAGTACTATATGATTAGATTCATACATCCATTGATGTGTGGGAAGAAGCTGAATGAAATCGCCTAATCCTACCAAATTGACAAATCCAAAAACTGTAAAGAATCCTACATATAGTCCAGGTAAGGTCCGTAACATAGGACCATCGTCACTAAAATCTACATATCCCCACACAGTAGGTGTATATGTCGTGGAATCCCATACATAAATAGACAAGAGTTGATATAGATATAATGTAAACACTAGATGTGTCCATATATGTACAACAAAGAACGAAATTGCAACCGTTAGCCATCCAATCCACATATACACATTCGTTTCTTGACGTAATTGGTGACCAATTCTTTTCCAAAACAAAAAAAAAGGATGATCATCTTCATATATGGCATATATTGCGACAAATAGAATAATCGTCATAATACCTATAAAAGGATAGAGAAGAGATTGGAATGAACTAATAAAAGGACAACGAAGAGAAGGGAAAGAAATGAATTCTTTCAATTCAACGGTACATCTTGAATAAAAAATCATCAAACATGCTTCTTGGATAAAATGAAAAGGGTCTAAGGAAATAGAAGAAGTGACAAAAACGGCATATATAATACATCCTATACCTACCACCGCTTTATGAGCGCTGAAAATTCCAACGGTTAAACGAAAGTTATACCAACCAGATATGAGTATACAGGATAAATAAATAACATGTATATAGTTTAATACAAAATCTGTTGGAATATACACAATATACACGATAGCCCAGTGAACAAACAGTTCTACCCAAACCATACCATGTAGAATGAACCACCACATGGAAGCGACGCGACACGAATCTATAATGGCTCTACCTATTGCGATATGTAATACAAATTCAGCAATATAAGAATTTAACCCATCCGGATAACACGAAGCATATTCCAATTTCGTGTTAATTGAAATAGAATTCCATATTCGAACCATATGGCGGTGTGCAATCATGAAATTCCAGGTACCTTTTGAAATATATGTAGACACTAGATTCCATTTCGAAATGACTCCATATATGTTATTTTCAAACCTGGAACATAAAGGTCCTGGGAATATGTAATACATGAAGTCACATACATAGTAAATAGGAAACATGAATAAAACATGAAGATAATAATGTTGACACCACGAACTCGTCAATAATGTAGAGAGACATGTCTCTGGAATGCCAATAGATACATACAAAAAAAATTGAAGATGAATATACATCAATATGATTTCCATCATAGGATAATAGAATGTAGGAAATAGCACCTGAACACATAACATGGTGTCTAAGAAGGGTACCCATAAACTCGAGGGGCTCATGTGCCGATATTGATAACACCATCGAGGTGTCGTTTCTTGCTTGTATTGCATATTATATCTATTCGGAACTTTACATATGGGACATGTAGTTGATCCAGAGGTATTCGTCCATGTTTCAAAACAAGTCAAATGAACCCATTTTCCATCACCTTTACAAAGACATGCTTTCTTAATAAGCTTATTGTTTACTTGAGCCCCATCAAAGCATATAAAACAAATCTCAGTCTCCTTTCCCTTTTCGTCGCTTGTCTGATGTTTTGATTCACTATTCATGTTAAAGAGAGAATGAATTTCCTACTTGTGAAGAATAATAAAAAAACATGGAGACAACTACCTATTTCCTTTGTATGTATATAAGGCCATCCCATGCAACCATTTGATTTCTAAATTAAAGAGCATATTCGTGTTTGAATCGTCCCATACAAAGTATTAGAAGCGTGAGTGTAATATAAAAACAAGAATGGAAAGAATTTTGAAAATTATCGGATCAAACCAAGAAATTTCAGTGGATTATAAAGAGTGCACTGAAATTTCAAATTCTAACATAGAACCAGGCATTTCAGAGACTGCAATCATATTGGGTCAATCTAATACTTGCGTGGTTCTATCTGGGACTATAAGAGTAACAGGTCAACGTTGTGCCTTGAAAATTCAAACAAATTGGCAGAAATGTCTTCCTTTACGGCATGAGCACGGTGTACTAACTCATATACAATGTACTAAACGTAGTTTAAACAAAGAAGGGATGTGTGGTACGCAAGAACTCATATCTCGTATACCTTGTGTCATGATATGGATTCCTTTAATAGAAGAGATGCCTTCTAGATCAATGCAATCCATTTCTATCCTTGGCATTGAACGTTTTCATGGCACTTTATGGGATATCATAGATACAATGGAAGTAATGAATCCAATGCATCGAAACTCGTTGAAACATTCGACCGAAGGTCGATTGTTATATCAACATATTGCTCGAGAAGGTCTGAGTGCGTTGAGTGAATGTGCACAAGCGGCAGTCATTCATAGAGATATATCACCAAGCAATTTTATGTGGAGGCATGAGCATGGGTTATATGTAAGTCCTTTAAAGACTGATGTAACCCAACATTCAAACAATAACTATACAAGTTATCTAACGTCCACACTCGTGTTGATTGACTTTGGATGTGCCACAATAGTGAAACCCATGAACATAAATGAGAAAAACAAGAATAGAAAGCAAAAAAGGATTAGTCTTGACAAAGTGGGTACACCCATGTATCGAAGTGTTCGTGCTGAATTGGGTCAAGAGCAATCATACAACGACGATATAGAAGCGTTTGGATTTCTATTATATAGATTATGGGAAGGAAAATTCCCCGTTGAATTGAAAGAGGATTGCATTCCGAAACAAGATCTACTCTTGAAATTCAAGAAAACAGTCTGTCAACTTGACTCTACACCATCTCATTTAAAATTGTACTTTCAAGCTTGTCGTCAGGCGGACACGCAAAGTTCAATTTTACCAAATTACGATAAATTGAAAGATCTATTCATTTGATCTGTGAATATTTAAAAGTAAATGTAAAAATTATGTATATGTATTTTTTGATATCTTTCGTATGTTCAAGTATATTATCTTCAAAAGAATAAAAAAAATTGCCAATTCTCAAGTCTACTGTATCGCATCATTTATGAATTCATGAATAGAAATTGTACGTCGATCATCTCGTCCCCTGCAGCGGCGCTGACAAACGGAGAATTGGTATTGCAATTGTCAAAACAGCTCTTTGGGATATTGAATATGACTCAAGCAGTTAAAAATGGATTCTTTACAATGGGAAATTCTGGAACCTATAGTCCTACGGCATCCGGTGTGTCATTATTGAATAGCATTGGTGTGAGTTCCCTATCACTCTTTCCATTCATTGGATGTGCGGTCCCTCCGACAGTAAATTTCATACCCACCCAAGATACTTTTGCACCTAAGAACGAAATTCAAAGTAACCATAGTCCAGTAGGATCCATACAAGCAACCATTCCATCTATTCCTTCTATTCCGTCATCTGCTTTAGTTACTGTAGCTATACCAAACCCAGTTTCGACAGCTTTTTTAGCAGTATTAATCGGAGATGTCTTCATCACTCTACCTACAAATTTAATGCTCATGTCCAATGCAACAAAATATTGGAGTCCAAGTACTGTTATTCAAGCCAACGGATTCAAGCAATCTGGCTTCATAAGCCCTGCGGATGGTAGTTTTTGGACGAGTAGTTCGACATCGTCTATTCAAACCGCCATTACACCTGTTTATTCATATCCCCCTTCTGCTACAACAGTGTTCCGGTTACTGCTTCTATGAATGTACCCTCTTCCACAACTGTCCCTGTAGCGTCTTTCAACTTCTACAACCTTTACACCCAGTCGCCGTTCCAAAGACCTTTCCACTTTTTAATATATTAGTGGGTATAACTTTATTCATCTTGTGATAGCTTTATTTTATAATTCTCTTATTAGGATCAGGAAATAGGTACAAACTATTATAATACAGAATACATATCAATAGATGATTAAAGCGTATCTTCAGGATTAATTTCATGAATATCATAATTCAAAAGACAACTTACAAATTCACCACTGTAGTTTACTACTCTCATGATTTCCTTCAAGTCGCTGAGAGTACAAGTGGTTGCATCCAGTTGATTTACATAACGCACTGGTCGATTTTTGGATACGTTGCGTTTCGTTTTACTTTTCCTTTTCATTTTCCTTTTCCGCTTGGTATTCATGCTTGGAGAGGATTCTTTATATTCAGAATCAGAATCTGAGTTTGATTCATTTTCAGTACAATCTTTGTCAATTTGGAAGTATTTAAATCCAATTTCTTGCATCTTCTCTTGACTTAGATCTCTGTCGTTGATAAATTCAAATAATGTTTCGTACAATGCAGTCTCAGCATGATTCTTGTGATAAAAGTATCGCAATTCACTAGAAGACCAATCATTTCCTGTAGGTTTATAATCGTCTGAAAAACGAGTGATAGTTAAGCAAAATACCATATCGGATATATAGTTGTATCAATATTCAATTAAGATTTGATTCAAAAAAGATGAGAATTGTCGAACGATTGGGGAATAATTTTAGAACATTACATGTTTTGTGTTTCTTTTGCATGGGCTAAATTTATTTATAGAATTTATAAACATGATTTGTAGACGCAACATACTAACAATCTTGCATAAATGTCATGATGAATATTTATTTCGTTATTACCCAAACTAAAATCAATTCACGTGATAAATAAAATCTCTTTTTCATCCAACTTTACTTCAGTATGTTAATCACTTTATCAGTTTTTGCTATTTTTCAAATTTATAAACTCTACATGTCTCTACGGTTAGAGCATACACACGTGTGTTGGTGATATTGTACTTTCTTGCAGTTTGTAACGGGAAAGTCACAACTACACGACCCTCAATTGACAATGTGACAGTATCCGGCAATTTATCCTTATAAATAGGTGCTAACCAGGCATCTCCAGGTCGTAGTTGAATTTGGTTATTAAGATACCTAATTTCCACATAATGGGATGACAAATTTCTAAACAAAGACGACCTACCTTCAAAAAACAAATTAAGATCAGCATCGCCGAATAGTTCTTCATCTTTTCCCATTCCAGCATACTCCATAAAATCTTCTTCAGTCACATGTCCTACATGTTTCTGCTTGCATCGTTGTTCTGTTGTCCAATCTTCAAATTCAAATTCATCTTTATCCTTTTTGGTTGAAAATTTCATGCTCATGGTATATAGTTGGGAATGTTTACGATTGGTTTACGATTGGTTATAGTAGTAAATTAGCAAGGTTATATATTTTGTTTTCTTTTTTTATTTACAGTAACTATGGAATTTTACATATATATTCAGTTTTATTTTGTAAAAATATTACCTGTAAACGATTGATAGAGTGATAAAATGAATATACAAAAACTATTGGAAAGTAAGAAATAAGATTAAATAAGTAAGTCAACGAAGAATTGGTCATCATTTCATCCAAACCATCATGTGTCTAAGTTCACAATATATAAATTGTTTTTGTGTTGAAAGGGACATGTAAATATCTTTGTAAGAAGTTGTATTATGCTCTTCATTTCTTCCATGAGGAGGTGCATTCAATTGCGCAGATTCCATCCACTTAATATAAGTCTGACTCATTTGGCTCTGTAATACATCCACTTCGTTGCACAATGCATTCAATATACGATTCTTTAATTCGATTTTTATAGTTGATTCATCTTGTGCTTCATGTTTATCTTTAGGATCTTGAGGGATATTGCCACCTTTACTACTAGTATTAATTTTAGTTAACTTTGAAGTATTTAATAAGATATCTGAGGAACAAATGGATGATGGGATTGACATATTAAAACAATATTCGATGAAAATTGATGGTAAATAGAATTGATAAGATAGATTAAGTTAATAAATAAAACGATGAATAATGAAAATTAGGTCAAACGTCTTCTACCCCCATTGTATTTTTTTTAAATAATCAAAAACATACAAAATAAATCATACAGCATAAATCATAAAACATAAATTATAAAACATATAATTTCCTTTATCTTTTGACGTGTGATCGTTCCTATAAGTTAATCCTTTCTGTTAGGTCACAGTCTCATCACATCTTACAATGTTATTGAATTGATTTTAATGAATTACCAAAGATCTAAATCTTGATGACTTTTTACACTCAACTTAAACGTGATGTCACCACATACGAACCACCCTTTCCTATCCTTGATTCATCTGTCACTATTGTTTCGTTTTGGTACCATCGATTCTGTCCTGAATGCGGCTCTTATTTAAAAGATGGAAATAAGTCGCACCTAGATGTGCCTTGGTGGCGTCATGTCGAGACATGTGTTGTACAAACAAATTCAAATAAAATATTTTCTAGAATGATTCAACAAGCTACACAATGGTACAAGCAAAGTAAAAGTGATCTCGATGTTGATACGAGCAAACAACGAATGATATCCTGTCTTTCCTATATCTATGAAGGACCTATTAAACGTCGTTTTGTAGTATTGGATCAATCCCAAGTTACAGGATGGTATAATAGAGCAGTCGATCTCTTTATCTTTTCATGCGTATTTAAGACAAAGTCCGAGACATCTGAAACAACATTGAATCAATCGAATCCTGCTACACAAAACAAAAACAAAAACAATAAAAATTCAAAGAATCCAAAAACTTCAAAGAATTACAAGACTTCCACTAACAAGCGCTCTTCAAATTTGACTTCTTCAACACAAAGTGTCAAACGATGGAAATCTGAAGAATCAGAAAACTCAGAAAACTCTAAAGATTATGAGTCAGAATCAGAATCAGAATCAGAATCAGAATTAACCAAGTTAAATCGTATTAAATCCCAATCCCATAGTTCGTCTCAACCAAGTGGTTTGAATTATGGTATGAATGATTTCAGTATGAATAATTTCAGTCGAATGGGAAGAGTGCCAGGAGGTATTCTACACACTTTACTAAAAAGTCGTGTAGAATTGAGAGAGCAAGGAATGGAATGGCTTAGTCGTCACAATGAAGTGGAATTAGAACAAAGTGAAATGAGGGAGTGTTCCTTGTACATTGGAGAAGTTTCATTGTATATGCTGAGAAATGGTCTTGAACCTCATTCACATGTCTTTCTTCGTGTTTGTGATCAAACATGTTGTGCACTCTCTGGTCAATCTAATAAATGTAATAAATCTAAATTGCCTAATAGATTGTCCATTGGAATACCCAATGCACATACGCTACATACCAATCACCATACCAATGACCACGCCAACCAATGTTGTTGTTGCATCTTGGATGCGGGTGACTTGTTTTGTATTTCTACGTTGGAGCATCCGCGTTTCGGTGACCCTCGATCATTGTATATGCTACAGGGCGCCACAAGAGAAGTCGTACAAATGGGATCTTATTCGATTGCAACACATCCTGTGCCTTTTCGTTCGTTATTACCTTTACTAGGTACCACCTCCTCATGTAACGATTTTATTGATATGTTGGTCGAAGTTTTTGATGTTCAGCAATTACGAGATGTATGGCATTCCATTCGACCATCTAAATATAAGTCACTGGTTACGCCGAATACGAAGCGTAATGCCAAGCCTAATCTTCAATCCATTTTAATTCCTATTCCTGATCCTGAATCTAAATCTAACTCTAAACTTAGGAAGATTGGGCTTAGGGTTCATTCTACTGAAGATGAAAGAAAGTTGGATGATGAAAAAACTAAAACAAATATCAATGAACTCACAGAATCGCTAGAGCATTCACTAGAGGATTCACTAGTCAAAGTAAAAAACTTGAATGTGAAATCGTTAAAAGCAGTTAAAGATAAGAAAGCAATGGAACCTTTATTAACACAAAAGAGAGATGTGTTAGATGATTCTGATGGTGACTCTGCAAAATCTTTCAATCATCTATTAAAACAGGATGTACTATTAAATAAGAGTGTATCAAAAGATAGTTTGTTAAAAGAATTAGATGCACTAGATGCAACATATGTAAAGGGATGGGATCCAGCTGGCAACATCAAACAAATCCACCAATTTTTCCTTCAACGATTTGGATCTTTTCAGCCTACTGATTCAATTGATTTATCTGATTTATCTGATTCATCTGATTCATCTGATTCATCTGATTTAACGCAAGTTGATTCAACCTCATGTTCTATTCTTTCTCTTAGTCATGATTCTACTCATGCTCCTAAACCTAAACCTGCTCTTTCCACTCAAAAGGTCAGTCAAGTTAGTCAAATCAATCGAGTAGTGGATCATGAAGACTTTGAGGACTTTGAACAAGAATACAGACGTTTACAAATGTTGCTCACGCGCATAAAACAACAAATGAAAGAGTTGCATCTAGACGAGGTCTCCACAAGTCGTGGGAACACGTGCTCCTATGAGCTTATTCGAATGTCTTATATTCTTGAACATGGATATGGACTCGTAAAAAGTTTATCTTTTCTCTCATTGGCAGATCCTAATCATATGCTACCTGAAAAAGCAGATATCGCGATGGTACCCTTGCAACCTTATACTCGACTTTTATTTATTGGCATTAATCCATCTACGTCGGATGAAGAAGAAAGGCGACGTGGCATGGCTTATTTTGGATCGAAAAATCGATTTTGGAAATTGGCACATGAAATGTTTATCGATAAAAAGAAACATCCACTTCGTTTTTTAGGTCCGTCAAGCTCTTGTAAATCAGTACCTACCTTATCGACGGATAAAACACTCATATGGTTAGATAAGCAAAGGTTTGCATTGCGTAATTTAGTGTCCCATACGATTAGCAAAACGAGTTCAAAACTACGGACTGAAAACGATTGGATACCAGGGGCTAAAGCCTTACTCGCAGCTCTTGAACATGCCCCTCCTTGCTTCATTGTATTCAATGGTAAAATTGCATTTGATAAATTTTGTCGCCATGGAATGGACTATATATATCCTCCTGGACATCCTCCTTCGTGCATCTATGGATTGCAAGTGCCGTATGATCCTCTTTATCGTCCGTATTTTGAATTTCGACGTGGTATCAAAACTTATTTTTCAGTGTTTTATAGTTCAAGTTCATCGGTTACCAATCCGGATCAAGTCCTTGCGAGACAAAAACAATGGAGGAACTTGGCAGAGACCTGGCAGACGTTGTAAAATATTTTCTTTTGTTTTATATCTTATATCATGTTTTTCATCTTTGTTACCTTCACTTCTTTCACAGTAGTTCTATAGAAGCTCATCTCATCTCAAATTTTATAAATACAAATTCATAAATTCATAATTATACATATATATATATAAATGTGAGTGTAAACGACTAACACTCGAATGCACAGTAGATATGATGATCATATTTGGTACAGACGCGGCATGTAAGGCTATAATATTCACTGCAAAAATCGATTAACTTACGACCGATATTGACAAGTACGGGATGTGTACCCTGTTCTTCAATATACATAAACTGGCATTCTAAAAGTGGAAGACGTAAAATGTATTGAGACCACCAATCTTCAATTGTGTGTCCATCCTCAAGTAGAGAAAATTTATACATACAAAACCCCATCGAACCGATTTCTCTTAAAGAGACAGGCAAATCTTCCATAAAAAGGATCCGTTGAGAATAGGTTAAATGATGGAGACCACTCACCCACAACTCCTCTAAACATAAAAGAGAAGACATATAGCGTTGAGTATAATAAAATTGATGAGGATGAAAATCATCACGAAGGAACAATTGTTTGAGAGATTTGAAACGTGAGAATAGCGTGACAAGATCTACGTGTTCTGGATAGATAGGATATCCTCCTAAAGGCATGTCAAATACTTCCAATCCAATAGGTAAGGATGTACAAGCCCGTAACAGTTTTATCAGTAATGACCACTCCAATTCCTCATTGAATCTAGGGTCTTTGGAAAATTCAGCTTTGAAAGATTTTAAGTTCACAAGAGATTGAAATACCGTAGCAAGATGTACAGATGTCAACGAATCGTTTAAACTAGGCGTTATAGCATAAATACATATAGATATTTCTATCAGCTTTGAAAAAGAAACATGTTGAAGGTTATGAGAGTGAATCAAAAAAAAGACAGGGGTAAAAGCAAGATAACAATGTTCTTTTAAAACACCTATGAACCTAACTCCAATAGAGGAAGAATCATGCTTGGGAATTGGCACCTCGTGTCGCTGTGTATCTGTAAGTATGAAATCAAGTTGAGTCCAATGAAAAAAATCACGATCCATCAAACCGTCCCATTGGGATTGAAGAAGTTCGTACATTAGTTCTGTTTGGTTCAATCTATATTCAGATACCCAAAATGTCTTTAATTGCGAAAATCGGCTCAATACAATATCAAATACACCTTTTGTCATTCTGTCTAATCGAAGTTCAAAAATATAGGGAGCATATCTAGAGACGTCTTGAATCAGCGATGTCCATTCACGACCAACATGTTCATCTTCAACATCAACCTCATATCCATATCCATTATCTCCTATCATATGAATGCTGTAAATACCACGTAGATATTGAATTCCGCGTATAACATTTGTAGCCACTCTAAGTTCTGACGTTGATAATTGGCATATCAAATGTCGCACATATGGCATTTTCAAACCCCATGTATCTAATAATTCTAATTCTGTTTGGTCATAGACGTGTTTCTCAGCCAAATTTGTTAAATAAAGAGAGGTAATACAGATTGATGAAATATTCTCACAAGATATAAGTTGAAAAAATGTATCTAGATTGCATTTTAACGATTGAAGTCGTTTACAATCACCAACAAATTGGAGAAGAAGAGGCTCTATGTTTGAAAGAAAAGACGAAATGCGTAGATGGCGGTGTAACATCAAGGAACAACTTGAATTGTTTACAATTCCCAACGGCGTATCAAAAAAATAGATATTATCACCGCTAATGAAAAGATAATCATTCATAGAAGATGACCAGCAGTCAGGGTGTTGGAGTAAACGATTTATAGACCGGGACATGGACGCAACTCCTCTCATCTCGGAGACCCGAATAAAAGAGGTTATGTTAATCCAGAGCCAGTGTGATCTCTCAAGGATGTGTGAAGATGGTCTAGTACTAATCCTGTTACTGATCATCCTTGTCTTATTCTTCGTTTCATCCATATCTTTATAAATATTAAAATCTTTCAAATCTTTCAAATCACCCATATCCAATTTATAAAGTGGCTCTATCTTCATTAAATGGGATAACTATAAATTATTCTAAAAAATTATATACACACACTTTATGTAATTTTAATTTTATATGCATGGGTTGTAAAGTAGTCTACATCTATTTTATGACATTGAAACAAAGTCAAAATATAAATGTGCATGATACAAAGTTATAAATTAAAAAATATTGACGTACTTATTAGAAGAATCTAATCGTATGTAGGAAGAACATGGTTGATTGACATGTTATGTACTTTATATAGACTGAGATTTTATATAGTAAAGATAGAAGTTAAACTGAGAGGTGAGATGTCGTACGAACGTTCGTATTTATTCGCATTTATTCACATTTAATAATACGTAAAAGTAACACTTAACAACTGTTGGGTATCATATTGTGTATCAACCTGGACAAGTACGTAAAAAAAGCGCATCAAGTGTGTAAATCCTCTGCGATGGATGTGGATTCTATTTAACAGAATTTAACAAAGTCAAAAAGTTCTAAAAACTCTTTTGATCCGTCTTGATGTAGTCGTTCATCCTTTATAAATAGAATTCTAGAATCATATCATCAAGACCGTTTGGAAATTGTAGTTCTTTTGAAAATATCTTTTTCACTTCACTCAATACATCATATATCCAATCATGAAATAATATACTTAAAAGAACCTTTATTTCCGTTTTGAAAAACTTGTGAATGATCAGTTCCAAGATTGAATGTGTCGTTTCATTTTCAATACCAGGTTTGATACATGTCGTTAACTTTGTAATAAAATCGTTACGGTTAAAGTTAAATTGATTTGCATTGGGACACGCAGAAAGTATCAACCAGGCAAACTTCGATCCCAAGGATGCAGAGGTACACAATATTTGCGCAAGATTACACAAAGCTATTATAATCAGCCAAATTTGATGACGTTCACAGGATGATAATCTACCTGCTATCCACAATTTCCCTAATTCCATTCGCCTGATAAAATCGACCTGTGTGTAAATCTTTTTATTCAAAAACAAAGAAGAATCTTGCTTTTCTAGTAAATCATATACAGGAGAATCTGATTTCAAGATAAGCATATTGCTCACGTAATTACACTTTTCTAGATCATTCTGGACATGAATACGAAAATACTCACCTAGGAGTGGATCCACCTGTGTACAAACAGATCCATATGAGATGACAAACAATTCTAAAAATCTTGCACAAATCTCGTTGAACAAAAGTTGGGGACCTAGAGTATCTTTAGAATTCTCGAATACTTTTTTATTATAAGCATCCTTTACTTCATCTTCATGATATACATCCTCTTCTGAGTCACTACCGTCTTTTCTGTCCATACCATTTAATCCACCTCTCAAATAATCCACAAAAGGATCGATATGATCGATTACATCATCCAAAACGTCTAAAATATCTTGACCATCTTGAGAGGATTGACTAGACATAATTGAAAGTAAAAATAAAAATATATAAAGAATCAGTTTTAGTTATCATAGGATAGGAAGAGTGTATAGAATTGTGCAAACTATCATGTATATAATGTATTATTCTTGCATGGGTGAATGTTTTTCTGTATAGGATTTTCAACATTAAGATGATGGTGTGAATCAGTTTCTGCATGTATTCTTCATTGTTTCACTTCTTTTTCAATTGTTCAACACGAATTGCGAGACTAGTACGATATTCTTGAATTTCGTGAATATCCTCAATGGGAGAAGAATCTATAATCATATCTTGAATTAATTCGTCTACTTCTAGAATCTCCGCATACAATGTCATGACAGTTTGAGAAGATGATTCATTATTACAAGTTTGTGTTTGAGTCTTTTGTCCTAACCACCAATCTGTTGCGATACTATAAATCTGTCCCATATTGATTTACCTATCTAAAACCCTTTTTTTGTTTTTTGCGTCCGCTGGAAGAAAAAGAACAATTTTTACTTATTTGTATATGTATGTGTAAACACTGTGTTGAACCTCAATTAGTCCTCTGGACCAAAATAGCGCAGCTTGCGATGGATATAATATCGAGCTCGGTTGACCACAGTAGCTTCAGGGAAGATTTGGAGGAAATTTTAGAGATGGCCTGGTATCGACAACAACTTCTTGACAGTCAAACAATGTCAACGTCAATCGTAGAGGATCATTATTCCTTCATCGGATCTATTGCCACTACGTTAGAATCGATACGTAGTGAAAAAATAGGTCACTCACATTAGACAAGCGACATCCATTAAAGAACAATATAGTATATTTTAATGGTAGTGTGTATTGATATTTGATACTCTCGCCTTTTTGGTCTAGGTGAAAACAATTCACATTAAGCTAATATAAAGTAAAATAACATATGGAGCAAGATAACAGTTGAACGAGGTTTGAATGACCTGTCCTTTAGTTACTTATTACTTGGCACGTATAATCCCACTAGATTGAGGACTCGAAGTTGTAGTTGCCTTGGTTAGATTTGTTGCACTTGTACTGGTACTTCCTTCTAGAGAGGAGGAGGAAGAAACTGGATTAGAAAATCCACGAATATCTTTTCGAATCCTTGTTGCCATAGAGGACCATTTGCTTTGATTCATGACGAGCAACATTAATTTCTGAGGATTTTTAAATAAATCTCGAATGGAATCTCCATTTTGTTCTAATAGTCCAAGGATTAAGTCCATCACATAATCAACTTTTTGTTGATCTTCGAGCGACGGTTGATTGTCCGACGACGACACCGACACAACCGTCATATCGCCTGAATTCTCGTTATAAAAATCATCTTCCTCTTCTTCTGACGAATCTTTATCAATCAAAGAATCTTTCAGTTCTTTCTTGTCCTCTTCTTCGTCGTCAAGATTGTCCTCGTCTTGATCATGAACAACGGATCCAGGTCCGGACCGCTTTGACATGAGGACACCCCTTGAATCCGCCGAGGCTCGTATGTCAACCATGACAGGTTGAACAGCGTCCATCAAGACTTCTCTTGCTATTTCATCATTCAATAGATCTTTGACATTGTTGGCGTAGGACTGATACTTATCAGGAATGAGTTCCCAGACCGGTGTATATTCCTTCAATAGCATGTGGCGTCCCCATTTTAATATTTTTTCGAAATGTCTAGGCGTGACACGACGAATAATGAGTTTACATTCTTGTCCCATTTGTTTGAAATCGTCGTTTTTAATATCCATATTCGATTGGTGAAATCTTGTCGCTTTATCCAAGGCAAATCTCTCAATCGTTTCAACCACTTCTTTAGGAAGTGTCAATGTCGATCTGGCAATTAACCACATTTTATTCAACCACATCCACAATTGTTCTCGATCTTCATCTTTCAAATACAATACTTTTTTTCCGTCTATGACGATTGTTTTTTGCCACAAGGTTCGCAATTCTAAGTGTCGTATCAACGTCGTTTGCTTGAAAATGTCTTTATTTAAAAATAATTGCGGATCTTTATGGCGTAAGAGTTGTCTTCGTTCCTTGCTCATGAAATCTTTTTGGACCATTTTCATAATTCGATCAGCTGCGGTTGGATGATCTTTCACTTCTTTATAATAATGAGGCACGAGTAATTTCTCGACTTGTTGACAAATATCTCCATAAGCTTTTACATAATCTGTCAGAAAATTTTCAAATATTTTGTTGAATACAAGTTGAGAAATAGGGAGACTCATAGTATGAGAAAGGGTCTATGATATTTGTAACAAGTAGGTAATTGGTTTTTTTTGATCTCTACATAGGTACCTGAAAAAAAAATTTATTTATTATGTATGTCTTAATTGTCATCAACAACTACTTCTTAGATTCATATAAAAATAATATTGCACAAACAAACAATATATACATAATAAATTAACTTTGGTATAAGAAGCATTAGGAATTTTATGGACTCTTTGTTGGATTGGTTTTATTTGTTTCATTCCTTTCACTCGTTTCACAATGCGTACATATAAAATCATCTACTTCCAATGTCGATTCACGACATAGCGTTGTTTGGCATAGCAAATCACCTGCTAAACAACCATCTGTTGAATGAATTGTAGGCATTGCACATCTATTACACTGATCAAATGAGTTTTGTAGACATATTAAACAAAGTGGTAGCGATATATCTCCAAAAATACGAAATGCCTGTGTTTCATACAAGCGATATAGTTTTTTTGTCAATTGTCTATGTTTTTCACCTAAGGTACTTATATGATCTTCTTGAATTCGATGTTTAAAACAAGACGGACAAAGGTCGTTTATTTTGTATTTTAAAATATCTACGGAAACATGACTGGTTGACATTGATATGAAATGACAATCTTTTTTACTCTTCATCATTAACAGAAAAATAATCAGTGGGGTTTGTGAGACGAGAGGGACTTAGATTAGAGGTAGGATTGAAAGGAGACCGTCTAGGACGTATAGGAGGAACAGGATTCTGGATTGTAGGAGGAGCAGGGGTAGTGCGAGTTCTTGAGCTAGGCGGAACTAAATTTACTGGATTCGATGTATTTATGGTCGAAGGAGATTCAGGCAAGGGCGTAGAAATGGAAGAAGGGGGCGAAGAAAAAGGAGCAGGGCTAGCAGAGGTGGAGGGCGAAATTGGAACATTCGTTGTTGATGGTTTAGTTGAATTATTTAAGTTGAAAAAACTAGGCAGTTGAAAAGAAGATATGGATTTTCCAGACACACTCCATAAAAACCAAACTCCAGTTGCAAGAAAGAGAATGGCGAAAATCCATTGAAGTACAATGGAGAAAGTGGCTGAAGAATGACATTGAGTAGTTATCTTTGTTTGGACACTCGCATGAGCAATGAGGATGATACCGGCAAGAATCAACACAATGGCAGTACCTACGCTTTTCATCTTGTCAAATGCTTTTTTGTCTTTTTTTTATTTCTTGCTTGAAATGTAATGATAAGAGTACTCTTTTCGTCCTATCCACATTAACCATAAATCACTAGAACTGGTGGAGCTCTCCACCACACAAGTGAGGGATTTACAGAGAATACGGACTCACCTTTGTAAAAAAAAGGTTCACCGCATGAATGTGCTTATAACATTCATACATTAATTAAAAAAAA
>Ga0206957_1015_pt1 | contig 54181 bp, 27 predicted proteins | sample Alteio_BWOrgHeat_32_FD_152975 | JGI IMG/M metagenome (GOLD analysis project Ga0206957, IMG submission 152975) | Enriched cells from forest soil in Barre Woods Harvard Forest LTER site, Petersham, Massachusetts, United States -... | ecosystem: Environmental > Terrestrial > Soil > Temperate forest >...
CTTGTATTATCCGGAACCACATTGTATGGCATGGGTTCTACTGGTGGAGTAAATTCCCGCGGAGGAATTTTTAAGTATGACCTGAGTGGAGGCGGGTATTCTTCAGTATATGATTTTAATGGCGTATCCGATGGGAAAAATCCCGGAGGAACTTTACTGCTATCTGGAGGTGTTTTATATGGTCTCACAAACTCCGGCGGATATGGCGTGGGTCATAGCTTATTAGGTTCGGGAATTTTTTTTAAGATCAATACTGACGGTAGCGGGTATACTAAAATCCTGGATTGTAACTATGCGCCTAATGGAGTTAATCCATGTGGAATAATTTTTTCTTCAGATGTAATTTATGGAATGACACCATCCGGAGGAGCTTATAATAATGGCACTATTTATAAGATTAATTATGATGGAACCTCATTTACAAAGCTTCTTGATTTTAATACAACAAACGGAGCTGATCCTGAGCGTCCACTTATAATTTCAGGAAATGTATTATATGGATCAACTTATACAGGCGGAGCTTCTAATAAGGGTTGTATTTTTAAATTGAATACAGATGGTAGCGGCTATAGCAAAATATTGGATTTTACCGGAGGCGCGGTGGGACAAAACGGAACAGGTTCCAGTGGATTAATTATTTATAAAAGTACGTTGTTTGGAGTTACTCCATCCGGAGGCGCATATGGCAATGGTACAGTATACAAAATACGTACAGACGGATCGGGATATGCCGATCTGTATGATTTAGGTCAAACTGCTACAGATCCTAGTTATGCTAAAGGCGAATTGGCGCTTTCAGGAAATATGTTGTATGGCACGGGAGGGCTTGGAGGCGCAAATGGAGGAGGTTGTATTTTTAAAGTTGATACTTCAGGTGGAAGTTATACAAAAATATATGACTTCGCCGCCGCAGGTGGAGGTTATCCCCAGTATCAACCGTTAATTATTTCAGGTAGTACATTATATGGCGCTACTGATGTCTGGGGATCAAGTAATATGGGAACGGCTTACAAAATTAATACGGATGGCAGCAGTTTCCAGGTGTTGGTTGATTTCAATGGAACCAATGGTGGGCCACAGGATGGAGGATTAACTATTTCCGGAAGTAACGTATATGGATTGACATATCTGGGTGGTGTAAATAACCTGGGTTTGCTTTATTCGGTAAAAACTGATGGAACTGGCTATGCTGATTTGTTGGATTTTAACGGAACATTAATGGGAAGTAACGCTTACCAGGTATCGCCACTTCTTACTATCAGAGGCTTGTTTGGAACCACCTATAAAGGAGGAGTAAATAATATGGGTACTATATTTAAAAATTCTGTGTTATTACCTATTGAATTAATTTCATTTGATGCCAAATGCAATAATGGAAAAGTATTCACCGCTTGGGAAACGGCAACAGAAACCAACAACGAATATTTTACTTTGGAAAAATCACGAGACGGAATAAATTTCCAAAATGTAACAACTGTTAAAGGTGCTGGAAATAGTAGCCGGAAGTTAAGTTATAACAGCACGGATAATGAATCGTATTCAGGAATTTCTTATTATCGTTTAAAGCAAACAGATTTCGATGGTAAATATACTTATTCAAAAGTTGTATCAGTTGATTGCCCGGAGAATGTACTGTCCGTATTAAATGTATTTCCCAATCCTTTCAACTATCAGAACGGTAATAATATTTCAATTACCATATCGGGGTTCGAACAAGAAACATCAGTTTTGATCGTATTGCAGGATGTATTAGGCAAAGAGTATTATTCAAAGGTACAAGTGACCGACAACGTAGGCTTTTTAAATGTTACAGTTGCTCCGGAATCCTATTTAGCTAAGGGTATATACATGATTAAAGCTTCGGGAGATAATAAATTTTTCAATAAAAAAATTATAGTTGAATAAATAAAACGAAAATATCTAAAATAAATTATAACATGCCATCAAAAATATTTTTAGTGTCGGCCTATTTGTTCGTTTTTGTTGGAACTCTTGCTGCCCGTGATGAAAAAGGAAGGATTCCTCCCCTGCGAGGAAACGGAATGATGTTCACCGAAAACAAAGGGCAAATAGTTGATATGAAACAGCAGGCGAGACCGGATATCTTGTTTAAAGGTGATGGTGCGGGTATGGATGTTTACATTAGAAGGACCGGGGTCAGCTACGTAGCAAATAATTTGACTGAAATAATACAAAAAGCCGATGCGCAACTTGAAAAATTCAGGGAGAACAAAAGTCAAGGTAACATTGATGAACAAAAAACAAAAGAAGATATTTTAAGTAAGGAAATACTTAGGCTTCACCGAATAGATTTCGACTTTGTTAATTGTAATCCCGTTATTGAAACAGTTACTGATCAACAAGTTGAAGGATACGCAAATTTTTATTATACGTATTGCCCGGCCGGCATAACACATGTGAATTCCTTTAATGAAGTAATTCAAAAAAATATTTACAACAATATCGATGTGAAGTATTATGCTTCGACTTCTCTCGATGTGGGCTCAACAAAAGGATTGAAGTATGATATTGTTATCAAACCTGGTGGAAATCCTGATAACATAAAATTAAAATACAGCGGTACGAATGGACTTTATTTAAAAAACGGGAATCTGTTTATTAAAACAAGTTTCGGAGAGATGGAAGAATGGATGCCCAAAGTATATCAGAACATAAATGGAAAAATTGTTGATGTGAAAGCCGAATATCAATTGGCGTCCACTTCTGATTCAAATGGAAAAAAAGGTGAAGAAATTGTTTCTTTCAAACTTGATGCATATAATCGGTCATTTCCACTAGTAATTGATCCCTGGGCTTCTTACTATGGAAGCGGCACCTATGGAAGTGCAGTAACAACAGATGTTTTGGGGAATGTTGCTTTTACCGGATATGCTTCTTCATCAAGTGGTTTTCCAGTTTCAGCGGGGGCGATGCAGTCAGTTGGTGGTGGAAGCCTGGATGCTTTTGTTGTAGAGATGGATGCAAATGGGAGCCGTTTGTGGGCAACCTATTACGGTGGTTCCGGATTCGAAATGGGAAAAGGAATTGCAGCAGATGATGCAGGGAATATATTGATAGCTGGATATACCAGTTCAACAAATCTGCCGGTAGCTGCTACCGGAGCCAATGTAGTTTACCAAAATACCAGTGGAACAGGCTTCTTGTTGAAACTGGATAAGAACGGCGCAAACTTGTGGTCAACTTATAATACAGTTACTGCTTCCGATGTTACAACCTTTTCAAATAATGTTTTTTTATATAGTAGTGGAGGAGGAGTAAGCGCTGATGCTTTTGTAACTGAGTTTGCTCCGAATGGCGCATACAATTGGGGTGTTACAATAGGAGGGACCAAAGCTGAAAGAACGTACGGAATTGCGTGTGACCTTGTTGGGAATATTTATATTACTGGGATCACCTATTCTACAGATTTCCCTGTACCGGGGGGCTATCAGACAACAAATGCCGGAACAGGAGATGCGTTTATATGTAAATTAAGCCCAACAGGCACCCAGTTGTGGGGAACTTATTATGGTGGGGCAGGCGCTGATTATGGAATGGCTATCGTAACAGATGAATTAAATAACGTTATTATTTCAGGTTGCACTTCATCAACCACGAGTATAGCTTCAGTTGGCGCATCTCAAACTGTTTTTGGCGGCGGAACTTTCCCTAATGATGCTTTTGTGGCAAAGTTTAGTAGTAATGGAGCATGGCTTTGGGGTACTTACCTCGGAGGGGATAACGATGAAATATCTTATGGTATTGTTACCGATAAAAGTAATAATATATACATTGTTGGGGAGTGGGAGGACACTAATTCTGGTTCCCTGCCGATCAGCACTTGTGCGATTCAACCTGTTTTTGGGGGTGCGGAAGATCAGTTCATTGCAAAGTACGCTCCTGACGGTACATTGCGTTGTCTGACTTATAGAGGAGGAACAACCGAAGATGAAATGGATAATTTTTGGTCTTCCAATCCTTTCGGGGGATCACTTGCTATCTATGACAATTCCCTCTATATCACCGGCGAAACGGGTGGAGGGTATCCGGTAACAGCCGGCGCTTTCCAGACAACGGCAACTTCCCTTTGCGCTTTTATTGATCAGCTCTGTATCAATTTATGTGAAGCAAAAACACTTGCATTGGATTACACTGCTAACACAAACGTGTGTATAGGTGATCCTGTTACGTTTACACCAACAATAAATAATTCCTGCGATACTTCCGGTTATCAATTTCGATGGACATTTGTGGGGGGTAGTCCTTCAAGTTCATCTGCAGTTAAGCCTGTAGTTACCTATGGATCTCCCGGAAGTTACTCTGCTAAATTAGTACTTACAACTTCTTGTAAAACGGATAGTGTCATAAAGACTTCATACATTATCGTAAACAATTGTGCATGTGCATTAACTGCTTCAACAAATAGCACCTCCAATGCCAAATGTAAGGGAGGTAGTGATGGAACCGCAAGTGTAACGATAGGTAGTGGTTCTGGCGGGCCCTACACTTACAATTGGAGTAATGGCAGCAGTGGAACCACAACGGCCACAATAATTCCAGTTACCGGATTATCGGCAGGAACTTATGCCGTGACTATTACCGATGGCACATGTACTTCTGTTTCCAGCGTAACAATCAATGAACCGGTTGCAATAGAAATAAATTCAATGATCTCGACTATGGCTGCATGCGGAACAAATACCGGATCCGTATCGGCAAATGCATCAGGAGGTACTGGTACTTTAACCTATAGCTGGAGTAATACAGCGGCTGGATCAAATGTCAATAATTTAGGTGCCGGCACGTATACCTTGACTGTCACCGATGCTAATGCTTGTACAACAACCGGAAATGTTTCTGTAACAAGCAATCCCGGCCCTACTATTAATAGCCTTATACCAATTGATGTTCTATGCAAAGGGGCAGCCACCGGATCGGCCACAATAACAGCATCAGGAACCGGTACATTAAGTTATAGTTGGAGTACCGGTGCTACTGGAAATACGTTTAATGATGTAATTGCCGGAAATTATACAGTAACAGTTACAGATGGGAATGGTTGCGTTAACATTGCCACTTTTACCATAACAGAACCACCTTCCATGATTTCGGTTTCAGTTACAGCTTCTAATTCCGGTTGTACCGCCACAAACGGTATGGCTTCTGTAGTCGCATCGGGTGGTTCCGGTGGTTTTACATATAGCTGGAGTAATGCTGCAACAAGTAAGACTATAAACAATCTTTCCTCTGGGATTTATACTGTTACAGTTACCGATGGAAACGGATGTAGTGTAACAAAAGCTCAAACGGTAGTAGCTGCCCCCGGAATAACATTCGGAGCTTCAACAATTACTGCTGCGAATTGTGGCTTAAGTAACGGTTCCGCTATTGCAAATGCAAGTGGAGGCTACGGCGCGCTGACTTACAATTGGAGCAATAGCTCAACTGGTGCCACTGCAACAAATCTTGCATCAGGAAGTTATACAATTGGGGTAACAGATGCAAGCGGATGTATCGCAACTTCAACGGTTATAATTACAAGTACTGGTGCGCAAACTTTAGTAAGCGCGATTACCAACGTAACATGTAATGGCGCGGGTAACGGATCTGCCCAAATTAATATATCCGGGGGGACAGCTCCGTATACATATACATGGACCAATGGGCAAAATGGGTCTACGGTTTCAACCCAGATCGTCGGAGGTAATCTATCGGCAACAAATTATACGATAACGGTAACAGACGCGAACAATTGCACTGCGATAAAATCGGTTACATTAACCGAACCTCCCGCTATCACATTTAATACACCCAATGTGAACAGTGCTTCCTGCGGACAAAGCAATGGAAATGCCACACTAACCGCTTCAGGCGGAACAGGCACATTCACATATAGCTGGAGTAATTCAGCAAGCGGAAGCACTGCAACGGGATTGGCAGCCGGGAATTATATAATTACTGCAACAGATGCAAATGGCTGCACGGCGACGCAATCAGTGAATGTCAATAATAATCCCGGACCAACTATCAATGGTTTTTTCTCCGGAAATGTAAGTTGCAATGGAACTGCAACAGGTTCAGTAGTTGTGACTGCGAATGGTGGTGCCGGTGCGTTGACTTACAGCTGGAGTACTGGAAGTACGGCAACAACAATCAGTAATCAGATTGCAGGCACATATACAGTTACTGTAACAGATGTTAACGGATGCAAAGCGGTGAGTACAACACAAATCACGGAGCCTGCTTTAATTACTGCCAATATATTTTCATCTGCGGCATCTTGTGGCTTATCTAACGGAGGTGCTGCAATAACTTCATTAACCGGTGGTACAGGAACATTATCCTACAAATGGAGTACGGGATCTACAAATTCTTCATTGTCAAATCTTACTGCCGGAACGTATTCGCTTTCGATAAAAGATACATATGGCTGTTCTAAAACAGAAGTAATTTCTATCAGCGATAACCCGGGACCAGCTATTACTTCGTTATCACAATCAGATCCATTGTGCGCAGGTCTTGGTACAGGTGCTGCAAACATAGTTGCAACGGGCACAGGCGCACTAATCTACTCCTGGAGTAACGGTGCGAGCGGACAAACCATTTCAAGTGTGAGTGCCGGAACATATGCGGTTACAGTAACAGATGGAAATTCATGTAAAACAGTTTCTACAGTGATCATTACAGAACCGGCTCCCATTGTTTTGGGGTCGATTAGCGTTACTAACACTGCATGCAACGCCGCAACAGGTACACTCACGCTTAATACAACATCAGGAGGGACCGGTGCTTATACTTATTCATGGAGCAATGGGGCGAGTACTTCGATTAATACAGGTCTGACTTCGATTGCATATACTGTAACCGTAAGTGACGCAAACGGCTGTAGTCAAACAGAAGCAGCAACTGTCGGAACTGTTGGCGGTCCGACCGTGAATTCCTCTGTATCTTCCACAATAAAATGTAATGGCGGAACAGGGACTGCGATGGCAATTGCTTCGGGAGGCATTCCTTTATATACTTACAGTTGGAGTACCGGGGTCAGTACTATAACTTCATTATTGAATAATTCGCTTACTTCACTACCGGCAAACGCTTATTCCGTAACGATAACAGATGCCAATGGCTGCAGTGCAGTAAGTTCCATTACATTAACTCAACCGGCGATATTGTCGGCAACAGCAATGAGCACGCCAGCATCCTGCGGGTTAGCCAACGGAGCGGCTGCTGCTTTGGCCAGTGGAGGAACGTTAAATTATACGTATAGCTGGAGCAACGGAGCTACGGGTCAAACAATCAATAACCTCGCGGAAGCTATATATACTGTAACTGCAACTGATGCGAATGGTTGCAATACAACATCAACAACGATCTTAACTTCCATTGGAACAGGTTCGATCAATATAAATCCGGCTACCCAGACAATTGTCGAGGGCAATAGCGTTGCCATTACGGTTTCAGGTGGAACAATATATACATGGACCCCTTCAGGTAGTTTAACATGCTCAATATGTTCAAATCCAATCGCAAGCCCTGCAATAACTACAACATATACAATCACAAGCATTGATCAGAACGGTTGCACAGTTTCAGGTGAATTATTGATAACGGTCAAGCCGGCTTGTATCGGGGATGACCAGGATGTTTTTATTCCAAACGTTTTCTCGCCTAACGGTGACGGAAAAAATGATGTATTGTACATTGGAGGAAATGGACTCAGTGATATTTACTGGGCTATTTATGATCGCTGGGGTAATTTAGTATTTGAAGCGTACGACCAAAACCACGGTTGGGATGGCGCAGTAAAGGGTAATCCAATGGGAACTGGCACATATGTATATTATCTTAAGGCAACTTGCATTAAAACAAATGCGGAAGTAAAATTGAAGGGAAATGTGAGTATCGTGAAGTAGGGATAGGTTTAATCGATTGATAATTCTTTTATAAAAAGCAAGTGTAAAGAAGTGTTTTATGATTAAAGAAAGACTTACTCATTCATTACGAGGATAGTATATATTGACCGCACTCTTTGAGCATCTAAAATTAGAGAGCAAATTCTCCAATCTTTTTATACTTTTATCTTGCAATGAATAATAAACAAAAATTAGTTTTTCTTTTTTTACTATTCTGTTTTCCGCAATATTTCATCTGCCACGCGCAGATAATTCCTCCAAAAGTTATTTATCTTAATTCTCGTCCTGCACCGCAAACCATTATAATCCCATTCACACCAGCGCAGGCACAAGGAAAGAAGTGCACGTACCACTGGGGCAGAGACACCATCGAACAAACAAAGGAAATTGTCCTTACTCCGCTTGAAACGATTCCACTTCCCGTTTTAAAAAATAAAAAAGGAGAAGTAATAAAGGATAAAAACGGTATGCCTTTTATTTTAGGGGAAAACGGAGGAGTGAGTGTAATGCAAACCTATACTACCGACAATGGTCTTGCTCTGGATGTTATTTCTTATGGTCATAAAAGCGCTCTCTGCGACAGTAAAGGAAATCTCTGGTTTGGTACAGCTGGTGGTGGAGTATCACGCTATGACGGAAAATCCTTTAGCAACTTTACCACGGCAGAAGGGCTCACGAATAATTTTGTGGCAAGTATCATCGAAGATAAAAACGGAAATCTCTGGTTCGGGACCAATGGTGGAGGGGTTTCCCGGTATGATGGAAAATCCTTTACCAACTTCACTGTGCTGCAGGGCTTGGCAAATAATTTTGTAGCCAGTATCACTGAAGATAAGCAGGGAAACATCTGGTTCGGGACTCAAGGGGGAGGCGCATCACGCTATGATGGAAAATCCTTTACTAACTATGCTACTGCACAGGGACTAGCGAATAATACCGTAGCAAGTATCATTCAGGATAAAAATGGAAATCTCTGGTTTGGCACTTATGGCGGGGGTGTATCACGCTATAATGGCAAATCGTTTACCAACTATACGACGGCCCAGGGCCTGGCGAATAATTCTGTAGGGAGCATTGCCGAGGACAGAAATGGAAATCTCTGGTTCGGCACAGCTGGAGGAGGTATATCATGTTATGATGGCAAAGTATTTATCAACTACACGATGGAAAACGGATTGGGAAATAATTCTATAAAGAGTATTACAGAAGATAAAAACGGAAATCTCTGGTTCGGCGTTTATGGAAAAGGCGTCTCGCGTTACGACGGAAAGTGCTTTACTAACTTCACTATGACACAGGGCTTGGCAAATAATTTTGTAGCGAGCATCACTGAAGATAAAAACGGAAGCATATGGTTCGGTACTCAAGGTGGAGGGATATCACGCTATGATGGAAAATCCTTTACCAACTATACAACTGCACAGGGATTGGGGAATAATTCCGTACGGAGTATTATGGAAGATAAAAGTGGAAATCTTTGGTTCGGTACTCAGGAGGCAGGCGTATCGCGTTATGACGGGAAATCCTTTACGAACTTCACTACGGCACAGGGACTAGCGAATAATGCGGTATTAAGCATAATCCAGGATAAAAGCGGAAATCTCTGGTTTGGCACAGCTGGAGGAGGCGTATCGCGTTATGATGGAAAATCCTTTACCAATTTCACTACGACGCAGGGACTGGCAAATAATAATGTATTAAGCATCATCGAAGATAAAAATGGAAACCTGTGGTTCGGCACGTATGGAGGAGGGGTATCGTGTTATGACGGGAAATCTTTTACCAATTATACTACCGCGCAGGGCTTGACGAATAATGTTGTATTAAGTATCATCGAGGACAAAGGTGGAAATATCTGGTTCGGTACATCTGGAGGAGGGTTGTCACGGTATGACGGAAACTGCAAAGTTGTTTCGATCCCAAATATAAACAGCAAAAAAAACGAGAATAAATACTTTATCAATTACAGCATGGTGCAGGGACTGGCGAATAACACTGTGATAAATATCACCGAAGATAAAAGCGGAAATCTTTGGTTCGGTACATCGGGTGGAGGCCTATCTCGTTTAAGTAGCAAAAAATTAGCAGAGATAAATGAAAAAGTTGATGGTGAAAACATGAAACTTTTTGAGAACTATACGAAAGCAGATGGGCTGCCGGATGATGAGGTTACTCAAATAGTTGAATATAATGATAGATTATATATTGGAACAAACCATGGAATAAGCGAACTAATTCCTTCTCCTTCGGGTAAGGTCAGGGTAGGTTCTGTGTTTAACGTTTCTACCGGCTATCCGGTAAAAGATGTGAATGCTGGGCAAAATGCAATGTACAAAGACAGCAAAGGCATAATATGGATTGCAACCGGCGCTGATAAAACAGGGCTGGTACGTTTTGACCCTTCTGCAGTAAATGCAAATTTAAACCCTCCAAAGGTAATTTTGCAAAAACTAAAAGTGAATGAGAAAATTCTTTGTTGGTACGATATGCAAGTTGGTAGCAACCAGCTCCCGATGGAGAATAAAAAGCAATCGAATGATTCCAGACCAACGGATAATAAGGATATCGGCGACAGTATCGTTGCTGCCCAGGAAATAATGACTTATGGTAAAATACTTTCCAACGAAGTACGTGACAGCATTCGCAAAAAGTTTTCAGGTATACAATTTGAAGACATCATAAGGTTTTATCCCTTGCCTGAGCATTTAGTTTTGCCTTACGAGAATAATCACATCACTTTTGAGTTTTGTGCAATAGAACCAGCAAGACCTTGGCTTATAAAATACCAATATATCCTTGAGGGCTATGATAATGAATGGAGTCCGGAGACAAATAAAACTGATGTGAGTTATGGAAATATCTATGAAGGAACGTATACTTTTAAACTGAAAGCGCAAAGCCCTTTTGGAGTATGGAGCGAGCCAATAACTTATACATTTAAGGTACAACCTCCCTGGTGGCGCACCATATACATATATATACTTTATGTTTTGCTAATCATTGCAATAGTTGTTTTAATTGTATGGTGGAATGTAAGGAGGCTGAGAGCAAAAGCCAAAGAACTAGAGGAAGAAGTAAAGAAGGCAACCGTGACCATTCTTAAGCAAAAGGAAGATGTTGAGAAGTCAAGAGATGAAATTGAAAAATCAAAACATATTATTGAAGAGAAAAATAAAGATATAACGGATAGCATTAACTATGCAAAGCGGATTCAGAAAGCAATGCTCCCACATTTAAAAGATATATCGACTTCATTTCCTCAATCCTTTGTTTTGTTTAAGCCAAAAGATATAGTAAGCGGTGATTTTTATTTTTTTCATAAGAATGAAAATATAGTATTTATTGCTGCAGCTGATTGTACTGGTCATGGAGTCCCGGGAGCGTTTATGAGTTTAATTGGCTCTGACAAGCTGCACGATGCGGTTTTAGAAAGTTCAGATACGTCGGAAATTTTATCGCTGCTAAATAAAGGAGTTAAAACCGCTCTCAAACAATCTGAAACAGATGATAAATCAACAAGGGATGGAATGGATATTGCGCTTTGTTCCGTGGATTCTGTAAACAGAATTGTAAAATATGCCGGTGCAAATCGGCCAATGTGGATTATCCGCAAAGGACAAATCATCATCGAGGAAATTAAAGCTACCAAAAATGCGATTGGTGGCTTCACAGAAGACAGCCAGCATTACGACACCCACGTTTTAAGGTTGCAGCAGGGCGACACCTTTTATATATCTACTGACGGTTATGCAGATACCTTTGGTGGAAATGAAGGTAAAAAAATATCGACAAAAAAATTTAAAGACATATTACTTTCCATTCAGGACAAATCTTTGAAGGAACAAGAAAAGCACTTAGATGATTTTGTGGAGAATTGGAAAGCAGGCACGGAACAAGTTGACGACATTTTAGTTATTGGTATCCGTTTATAACTAGAAAATTAGTATGTCATCTGGTTGATTTCAGAAGGAACTTTTAGGCGGATTTGATTAGTAAACGGCGGGAACGTTAAAATAGATTTGCTATAAAAACCGGCTGTATCTACCCATAACATGCATTTTCACCACTTTTATAAATGGAAAACGTTTAGACCAATAGAATTCTCTTCTCCTGATTGTTAAAAAAGGATCATCGCTTGTATCCGAATCAATGCGTGTATTGTCTTTTTCTTTTAGCGTCGAGGTGCATTTTTCCGCTGCCTCTTTTGTTGTTGCAACGGTCTGTTCTGTTTTAACTGAATCTTTTGATTGCGCAACTGATTTTTTGGGTGAAATAACAGAAAGGAGAAGTCCGGTGAAATACAGAATAAATTTTTTACTCAATGAAAATTTAATTGGTTTTATCAATGTGTCGTCTACCTGTTCTGGTTTGAACCGGCCGCATAATTCACCTGAAGTGGATTGATGATGTTGGATTTCAGATTTTGTTTTATTGGTAAAATCCAGCACTTCTTTTTGACAGACTTCACAATATCTGCCGCAGGAAGTGATCCTCATTGCGTCCCAGTCTTGGTCGCAGGTAAAAGTCATATGGATTTTTTCCGGATTTTTCATTCCTATCTAATTTAAGTCAAATTATATTGGTAGTCAATTGGTAATGGATTAATATTGTTATATCAATTTCGAAACATGTTTGGATTTTTTAAAAATAAAAAGGATGAGGATATCGAAGGTATTTGTCCTGTGAAGGAAGAAAAGCGCCTATGGCTTGATGAGGCTTTTGGATGGCTGATCAAGGCATTTGATTCGGATAAAATAAAAAACAGATCTGTTTTCACACCTGTAACCAGGTATTTCCCTGTAAAATTTAATGGAGAACCTGAAGCGGCATTAGAAACAATGAAAATAATTGCCATCCAAATGGAAATTAACGCGGATGAAATCCATCTGGATATTTATAAGCAGGGAGTCCGGGAGCTGGATACTGGCGGCCGAACAGGGGGGAGAATATTTATGCAAAACGTAGAAGGAGAAAAATATGCAGGAGGACTTTATTGGGGAAAGCAGGAAGATGGTAAATTTCATATTGGCCTGGAGGAAAGAAAACTTAAGTCTTCCCATGATATGATTGCCACCTTAAATCACGAACTGGCGCACGTAAAACTACTTGGAGAAGGTAGAATTAAGGAAAATAATGAGCCCTTAACAGATCTGACGACAATTGTTTTTGGACTTGGAATTTTCAATGCTAATGCATCATTTAAGACAATAAGAGGATATGATTCACATGGATGGAGTAAGCTCGGATACCTGTCTCAGATGGACTGGGGGTATGCTCTTGCCCTGTATGCACATATAAGGGGAGAAGAGAATCCGGATTGGATAAATTATCTTGCTGTAAATGTGAAACATGATTTTAAACAGAGCGCTAAGTTTATTAAAAATAATCCGGATAAGATAATGAAGAAGCAAGAAGAAAAAAATGAGAATAAATAAATATGAATTAATTTTTTCGTTTCACAATCGAATTCAAATGTCAATTAATTTATAAAAGGGAATTGTAATAGAGCGTTACGTAAATTGGCAAATAACTACTCTTTAAAAAATTTAGGTGTTACCATTTTCACTATTAATAATAAATTAAATAAAATGAAGCGTATATTATTTCTCTTTCTGTTTTTAATTAGTGTTCATCATCAGTCATCAGCACAGAACTACAAGGCACAGTTCAATGAACTGATTAAAGGGAACAAAGATTCGACTGCATTAAAAAAGGTGCTGCATGACTGGAAGGCTTCTAAGCCTGATGATGCTGAATTGTATGTTGCATTTTATAATTATTATGTTCTTGAAAGTCGTGTTGATTTGATTGCACTTGAAAGAACTCCGAAAGGCGAAGAATCATTGAAAATGATTGGTACAGACAGCACAAATAAGGGTGAAGTTGCTTACATCAATGATGGAACATATTATAAGCCTGAGTATTTAAATGTGGGTTTCGCTTATATTGATACCGGAATTAGAAAATTTCCTTCCCGGTTGGATATGTGGTTTGGAAAAGTTTATATGTTTGGTGAAATAAAGGATTATAAAAGCTTTACAAATGAGTTGATTAAAGTTGTTGAGTATTCGGCGAAGATTGATAATCGTTGGACCTGGACCGATAACGAGCCTCTAAAAGACCCAAAGAATTATTTGCTGGGTTCATTACAGGATTATATCGTACAATTATACAATGAAGGAGATGTTCAGGCTAACAACATAAATAAGCTGGCTGGAATTTGTTGTAAATATTATCCGAAACGGGTTGAGTTTCTTTCGGATTATTCCATCAGTTTTATAATGAGAGGGGATTTCAAAGGAGCATTAAAACCACTTTTAGATGCTGCAGCCATTGCGCCTGAAGACGCTATTGTTTTGAATAATATTGCATTTTGTTATTACAAAAACGGAGATAAGACAAATGCAATTAAATATTATGAATTGGCTGTGAAATTTGGGGATGACCGGCAGAAAGAACAAGCTAATGAGAAGCTTTCGGAGCTAAGAAAAAAATAATGTTTGAAATTGTTTACTACTCTAAAATGCCCTCCTAAGTTCTATTTGACAGCGAACTTTTGACAATAGTGAAATCGGATTGAAGCGATCCCAAACCAAAGATAACCGCAAAGGCCACGGAGGAGCCGCAGAGATCGCAAAGACTTTTTCTTTGTGTCCTTTACGAAAAAACTTCGTGACCTTTGTGGTTCACTTTTTTTTGAAACACATCTTTAATAGTTGGATTTGCTTGTAGAATAATTTCCCCAAATTCTCAATTCCATTTTGGTTCAATTTTCTTAAATACCGGTTACTATTCATTTTTAGGCTACATTTACCTTCTGACCGCAATTTCTTTTCTGGCATAACATTCGTTTAGTAATTCCTCAGGAAAAGTAGAAACCAAATTTATGGATCATGCTCAAGAGATTGATTGGCATCTGCTTTGTATTTCTTTTTATAGGTTCATCTGTTTTTGCGCAAAACGAAGTAAAAAAACGGAAACGCATCTTCCTGAATTCTCACGATAATATTGTTGAGTTTACTTCAAAAAAGGACACTGTTTATACCGCAACAGATACACTTATTATTTCCAAAGATATTCTTGTTACTGAAAGGGATTCTGCAATCAGCATAAATAAAGTTTATTATACATTAAACAGGCAGGCGGTCTCACAAAAAAAAGACACGATCATTCGTGTGCGGGTGAAATCAGTGGTACATGCGGATACTATCCCGAAAAGAAATGAACGGGTTTTGAAAAAGGTTAGAACGTATTATAATAAAGACAACCTGCTGGGCAAAGCAATGAAAAGTATTTTCATTTTTGATGATAACCGGATCAAAACAAAATCGCTTCAAAAGGAAAAAATAGCAACTGAAGTTGCAAACACCGAACCGTATAACGATAAAATTGTCCGCAATATTAACGTAACCGTATTTGATCCTGCGGGTTCTGCATTTTTAGAAAATGATAAGAAGATATTGCGTTTCATTGGTAAAACAGCTAATATTCTACACATCAATACACATCAGTTTATAATCATCAATTCACTTCTCTTTTCAAAGGGAAAAAAAATAAATTCCTATAAGGTGGCTGAGAGCGAAAGACTTTTACGTCAGACTGGTTATATATATGATGCAAAAATAATTGTGGAAACGGATCTTTCCGGAGACAGCGTTGACGTTCTCGTTATTGTGCAGGATGTCTGGAGTATTTCTGCAAGCGGGGGATTGAATCCTTCCAATATGGTAAAGGATCTGGATCTGAAGGATGCTAATCTGCTGGGACTTGGACATCAGTTTGAAACTGGGCTTAAGCTGGATCCCTCTTTGCCGGGCGGGTACAATTACATAGCGGTGTACAACATGAATAATATTTACAATACATTTTGCTCAGGACAATTTTATTACCGTTACGAACAGGGAATAGAAAGGTATGGCGGTGGAGTTAACAGGGATTTCATATCACCTCTAATCAAATACGGAGGTGGAGTTAATCTGAACTGGACGGAACCTACATTCAGAGGACTTTCAACCGCAGTACAGGATTATTGGGCGGGATATGCATACAATATTCATCCACACGATTGGAAAGGAGGAGAACGGTTTATATCCGCAATCAGACTTGTAAAAACAACTTACACAAGTACGGCTCTTGTCGACACACTTATCCCGAATTACGCAAACAATAATTTGTATTTGCTGAGTGTGGGTTATCAACGTAAACAATATTATCGGGACAGCTATATTTATCACCTGGGCCGAACGGAAGATATTCCAACCGGAGCACTTGCAGTAGCTACGCTGGGCAGGGAAAACAGTATAGTCAGTCAACGGAATTATTTTGGATTTACTGCTGCATGGGGAGAATTCAATAGATTTGGATATATGTATGGAGCAATGGGACTGGGTGGTTTTCAGAGAGAAAAAAACTGGGAAGAAGCGGTCCTTTCATCAAGGGTCTTATATTTTAGTCCATTGTTTTATTACGACCGATGGAAATGGAGAGGTTTTGTTGGCGCGAGATATGCAAAAGGTTTTGATCAGAAACCCGGAGTGCTCACGGACATCAGTGGCAGTGACGGATTAAGAGGATTAAGTTCTCCTGTTTTAAGCGGTAATGAAAAATTTGTTGTCAATTATGAAGCAGATTTTTTTCCTCCGCTGAATTTATTAAGTTTTAAAGCTGCGTTGCTTGCCTTCGTAGATATGGGCTGGATCAGCAGTGCTGGCCAATTAATTAACAGTAAAAATTTATATTCAGGTTATGGAATAGGCTTCCGGTTTCAAAATGAGCATTTAACTTTTGCTATGATACAGGTGATGTTTGTTTATTATCCGAATGCTGCAAATGCTTCACAACATGCATTTGAACTTTTACAGAGCTCTGGCTTTTTCTATAACTATAATAATTTTGATTATTCCAGGCCGACCTTAGTCGCCTTTAATTAGTTACTGACACTAGCTCTTGCTTTGTCGTCTTTCTTTTCGGGTTTAGGAGCAGTTGCTTCTTTCTTTTCAGCACCTTGTTTTACAGGAACAAGTTTTCTTTGTCGTTTCAGATTTTTTGCATACTTGGGTTTGTCGCTCTCTGTGCCGGCTTCTTTGCTGACCTTTGAATTTTCTTCTTTCTGCCTTTCAACTTCTCTTTTCTGCTCGTCACGGGTTTCGATTTTTGATTGTTTTTTTGTAGACGTTGGCTTAGAGGATTGAGCTTGTGCGAAGACTGAGATAAACAAGCAGAACAGTAATGCAGCCGGGATTTGGAAATTGTTTTTCATAGGAATATTTTTTATGCATTAACTTTCGGGAAACGTGCTTTAATTCATGACTAATATAATATGGGTTTATTTTTTTCAGAATAGTTATTCGTTGAAAGCCTTATAACAGTGGCTGAAGAGGGATTTTTTATAAAGTTGCGCAGGTAACTTATGCATAAAACAGAACTTAAGCTCCTTTCGTTTTTCCCTAATTTTGGCGAATTCATTATCCACGGTATAAATTATATTTTATGAAGAAGAATTGTCTTTTGCTGTTGTCGTTTATTTTAATAATCACAACTCCTTTTTTTGCTGTAACAGATACGATCAGGAATTATGCTAAAAATTCAACCAGCATCACTTATTCATATAATCCATTCTCTTCTTTTCCGAAACAATATTCAAGATACAACCTGGCATCGCCGGGATTTATTAAAACAGTCATCATCAGAACAGGCGGAACAGGCACAGGTACAATGGATCTGCATATTTACGGTGAGGAAGGGGGATCATCAGGACTACTGAGATTTCAGGACCTCACTCCGGCAGTTACGCTCACAAAAAGTGTCAGTGGTAATAATAAAACGATTACTTATACATATACAAATCCGGTTTGGGTTGATAACAATCAATTCTACCTGGGGTTTGATAATTACAAAAAAACAGCGGGACTGGAATTTGAACTTGGTGATGATGGCGTACAACAGACTCCTTCTTGTTCTTCCACAACAGGCGGAGATTATTATTCCCAATATTACTTAACTCCGGCCGGGGATTCGATCGGTTTTGGTGTGTATGGCTGGGTGATTGATGTGGTGATCGACCATCCGGAAATTAATTCTCCGAATTATTTGCAAGATGTAACTGCTGCTTCAGGAATTTCAACAAGCGTTTCAAACTGGTCGGTTGCATGGGGTGACTATGACGGAGATGGATACCTGGATTTATTAGCGAATGGTCTTCTGTACAAGAACAATGGCAATTCAACTTTTACAGATGTAACAGCAGCGAATGGACTTTCGGTTGTAAGCGGACAGGTGACCAATGGTTTTGTAGATATGAACAACGATGGGAAACTTGACATTGTTTGTTTGTCCGGAAGCACAAGTTATTTATTTACTAATAACGGTTCAGGAGGGTTTACAACAAGTTCATTGAACCTCGGCGTCACATTCTGGGGAATCTCGAGTATGAATTTTGGAGATCTCAATAACGACGGTTATCCGGACATGTTTATTGGCCAGCTCTGGCATGGATATCCGAATCCACTGCCCAATTATTTTTATTACAACACAGGTGGAACAGGATTCAAGGATTCAACTTCAATTTTTGCCAATACAGGAACGAAACACAGCAGAGGTTCCAGTTTTGTAGATTATGATAACGACGGAGACCTGGATTTATATGTTGCAAATTATTACCTGATCCAGGATGAATTATACCGCAACAATGGTGATGGAACATTTACGGATATTGCTGTAGCTAAAAATCTCGACAGAAATAAAAATGGTGGCTCTGGTCACGGAACAGGTGTAGATTGGGCAGATTACGACAATGATGGAGACCTTGATTTGCTTTTACCAATGCTTGCTCATCCGGAATCAGTGATACAGGTGGATCATCGTCCCACTACAATTTATAATAATACAGGCAGTCCGAATTATGATTTCACAGATACCTATGATGATGTAAATCTGAAAAGCACAATTGGGATTCAGTATGAAGAAACGCATGCAGGCGCAGCCTGGGGGGATGTAAACAGCGATGGATTAATGGATTTCGGGATTGCGACATTTTACGGATGCAGGTATGCAGATATTTATGTGCAGCAACCTGATCATACATTTCAATTAAAGACATTTGATTATGGGATTCAGAATATTTCCACGCCTGATGACATGTGCTGGGCAGATTTTGACAATGATGGGAAACTGGATTTAGCTTATGCAGATGATAACAGCATGTTCAGGTTATATAAAAACACTTCTCCGACCGGAAATTTTGTGGAGATAGATGCGCACAGTACTTCAGCCAATAAATTTGCAATTGGTGCACACGTTACACTTTACAGCGGCGGTAATAGTTACATGCAGGAAGTAAAAGCGGGCAGAGGAGTCCGTCAGCAAAGCCCTTACCGTTTATTTTTTGGTCTGGGTGCAAATTCATCAATAGATTCGGTGGTTGTAAAATGGCCGAATAGCAATAAAGAAAAATTCACAGGGCTTGCCGTAAATAAAATGTACACATTAACTGAGGGAGGTACTGTTGCGGTTGGAGTAAAAGAAGTGAATGCTATTTCCGCAGCAATACGTGTTTATCCGAATCCGTTCACGCATGAAACGATGTTCAATTACAACCTGGTTCAAAACTCAAATGTTAAACTGGAAGTATATTCATTGATGGGCGAATTGGTTGCAGTATTGCAAAATGGAAATCAAGCTCCGGGCGAGCATGCTGTTACCTGGGACGGTACGAATACCAATGGGGATGTATTATCCTCAGGGGTTTATATGTACAGGATTTCAGCTGATAACTTTATTAAGAGCGGTAAGATTGTGATCCAGCGGTAAAATTTTATACCCATCTTTTCGAAATTTTTTTTAATTTGAAAAACTATCCTTTTTATCATAGTCATCTTTTTTATTATTTCACCACACTCACATTTCCTTTTAGCTTGACTTCGGCTTTTGTTTTAGTACAAATAGCTTTGAGGTAGTACACATATGTTGCGGCTTCCATTGGGCTTCCATTTTTTGTTCCGTCCCAACCTTGTGCAATATTTGTAGTTTCAAAAATTAAATTTCCCCATCGATCATAGATTGCCCAGTAAATGTTTGTCAACCCGTTTCCTTCAATATTAAGGACATCATTTTTACCATCGCCATTCGGAGAAAAAATATTGGCAATAAATACATCGTCATCATTTCCGGAACATGCTTTTTTAACGGTGATGGTTACATTAGCGGAATCTGTACAGCCCAGATTATCTTTTACATAAAGCGTATAAGTTGTAGTAGTTCCGGGATTCGCAGTAGGGGTAGCACAATTCGAACAATTAAGCGAAGCGCCCGGGGTCCAGGTATAGGTAACACCTGTTCCTGTTGAAGACCCAATCAAGAGGGTAGAATTTCCTTCGGTAATTGTTGTTTGCGAAGAAGCGGCACCGGCAACAGGTGCATTGCTGTTGGTGATCGTTGTGACAGTTGATTGTAAGCACCCGTTGGCATCGGTTACAGTGAGGCCGTAGGTGCCTGAATTCAGGTTAGTGATCTGCGGGTTAATTGAGTCATTACTCCAGCTATAGGTATAATTCAAAACGCCACCGGTTGTAGTAACCAAGATAGTTCCATCTGCATTTCCGCAGGTGGCATCTGATTTAGTTGTCGTGATTACTAATGCCGGAGGCTCACTTAATGTGATGGAAGAAGTTGAAGTACATCCGTTCTTGTCCGTTATAGTTACCGAATAAATTGCCGCCGCTTGATTGATCAGGGTTGCTTGTGTCGCTGTAGTTACAGACGTTGCGCCAGTCGACCAGCTATAGGTATAGGGCAATGTTCCGTTGCTGGCCGTTGCAGTTACATTGCCGCTTTGTCCGTTACAGAGTATAGTTGTTGCTGAAGCCAGCACACTCGGCCCATTAGTAGAATTAATGGTAAGGGTATTGCTGAGCGAACAGCCATTAGCATCTGTTACCGTTAACGTGTAATTACCTGCGGTTAAACCCGAGACTGTTGCACCCGAGCCGCCTGAGGCGGACCAGCTGTAGGTCAATGCTGCTGTACCCCCTGTGGCACTTGCATTTGCACTGCCATCGTTTTTGTTGCAATTGGCACTTGTCGTTGCAATGTTGCTTATCTGCAATATCGGCGGCTGACTGATTGCAACAGTGCTGATAGCCTGGCACCCGTTTGCATCTTTAACCGTGACTGTATAGGTAGAGGCAACCAGGTTGGAATCAATGATTGAAGTCGGTCCATTGCTCCAGGAATAAGTGAGTGCTCCAGTGCCCGTTGCGCTCACAACCGCCTTGCCATTTGCAGAACCATTACAACTTACATTAGAGGGGCTGACGCCGGTTATTGCCGGGGCAGGGGTATTGTTTACGATCGTTGACCGGGTTACTGAACAGCCATTGGCATCTGTTACAATTAACGAATACGTATTGGCAGGGAGCGAGGTTATTGAATCACTCGCCATTGAAGTTATAGATGAGCTGCCAGAACTCCAGCTATAGGTATAAAGTCCCGTTCCACCGCTTACAGTTGCTTCAACAGATCCGTTGGTTAAATTGCAACCTGCATTTTTTTCAATAAAGCTGCTTACAACAAAGGCAGGAGGTTGGGTAATGGTAACTGTGCTCATGGATGAACAACTATTTGTATCGGTAACAGTAACGGTATACGTTCCTGCGACTAAACCGGAATCAACAGTTATTACAGACCCGCTACTCCAACTATACGAAAGCGAACCGGTCCCGCTTGCATAGACCACAGCAAGCCCGGAAGAGTCACCGTTACATCCAACATTGGTTTTGTTGATGCCAATAATTGTTGGCCCTCCGTTGTTATTAATTGTGACAGTTGAAGAAACGGCACATGCATTGGCATCGGTAACAGTAACCGTATAAGTATTTGCAGAAAGGTTATTGTTAGTTTGTCCGGACACAAAATTATTCCATGTATAGGTTAATACACCTGTACCGCCCGAAGCACTTGCGATAGCGCTGCCTGTGGCTGTACCGCAATTGGAGTTAACCGGTGCAACGGAATTTATTACTATAACAGATGGCTCCGTTAAAAGTATAGAAGAAGTATGACTGCAGCCGCTGACATCGGTAATGGTTACCGTATAGGTATTTGCCGTTAAGGATGTGATAGTATGGTTAAGTGAAGAGGTGACGAAATTTGTTCCGCCGGGACTCCAGCTATAGGTATAATTTGGATTACCACCGGTTGCTGTTGCTATAATACTTCCTGTTCCGCTGTTGCATGAAATTGCAGAAGTAACATTTAGAGAAACTAAAGGCGCATTATCATTTCCAACTGTAACCGTTTTTGTAACTGTACAGTTATTTGCATCAGTCACACTTACGGTATAGGCCTGTACTAAAAGATTGGTAGCAGTCTGCCCAGAAGCACCATTGCTCCAGCTGTACGTTAATGTTCCTGTTCCACCTGAAGAAAGTGCAGTGGCGCTGCCATTGGCATTTCCGCAGGTGGAGTTGGCTGCAGAAGTAGAAGGAATAGAAATTGCACTTGGCTCAGTAACGTTAATTGAAGTTGTTGTAGTGCAGCTGTTATTGTCAGAGATAGTAACAATATAACTTCCCGCAGGCAAAGAAGTAATTGAGTTAGTAAGTGAAGTAGTAACAGAAGAGACCGCATTACTCCAGGAATAAGTATATGGAGAACTACCCCCTGAAATAGAAACCGACGCAGATCCTGCACTTGCACCGTGACAAAGTTCATTAACAGGAGTAGTGCTTTGCACAGAAGGCCCGTTAGCATTTCCAATAGCAACAGTATTTGTAACAGCACATCCGTTTGCATCAGTTACCGAGACCGTATAGGTAGCCGAAGAAAGTGCAGAAGCCGTTTGTCCGCTTGCTAAATTACTCCAGTTGTAAGTCAAAGAACCTGTGCCACCAGATGCCAAAGCAATAGCACTTCCATCACTTGCCCCACAGCTCGCATTGCTTGGAGTAATAACCGGAGTTGAGATTGCAGCCGGCTCTGTGATAATAATAGAAGTAGTAGCAGTGCATCCGTTCTTATCAGTTACAGTAACAACATAAGTATTTGCCGGTAAAGAAGTAATAGAGTTATTAAGGGAATTAGTTATTGAGGATGTTCCATTGCTCCATGAATATGTATACGGCGAACTTCCACCTGAAATTGTAAGCGCAGCAGAACCGGTACTGTTCCCATTGCAAAGCTCATTGACAGGAGTTGTTGTTTGTACAACAGGACCGTTATTATTTCCTATTAAAACAGTACTTCTCATTGTACATGCATTTGCATCCGTGACAGTCACCGTATAAGGGCCGCTGGCCAGGGCTAAAGCAGTTTGTCCACTTGCTGTATTGCTCCAGCTATAGGTAAGTGTGCCGGTGCCGCCTGAAGCACTTGCAACCGCGGAACCATTACTGCTTCCACAAGTAGCATTGATAATAGTGAACGCAGGGGTTATTATTGCCGGCGGCTCCGTGATCGCAACTGTCGCGGTTGACGTGCAGCTATTCGCATCCGTAATTGTTACGGTATATGTATTTGCAGAAAGCCCGCTTAAAGTCTGACTCGTGGCTCCGCCAGGCATCCATGAAAATGTATATCCGCCTGTTCCGCCAGTTGTTGAGGCTGTAACAGAACCGTTACTTCCTGCGTTGCAACTAACATTTGCCGAGCTCGCAATTCCTGCCACTACAGCACTTGTATTATTTATTATTGTGGAAGCCGTTTTTGTACAACCATTACTATCAGTAATTGTTACGGTATATGTATTTGCAGAAAGTCCTGTTACAGTTTGACCGGTAGCGCCACCCGGCATCCATGAAAATGTGTATCCGCCGGTTCCGCCGCCAGGCGTTGCGTTCACCTGTCCATTGCTGGTACCACAGGTTGCATTGGTAGATGAAGCTAGTAATGTCAAGGCCAAAGGTTCTGTAATAGTCACCGTTGTTGATGTTGTGTTCGCACTTCCATCAGCAATAGTTACAGTATAGGTGTTTGCGGAAAGTCCGGTTACTGTATTCGTTGCAGAAGTTGTTGTTGTACTTGCACCATTGCTCCATGTGTACGTATAGCTTGCTATTCCACCGATAGCCGTAACAGTCGCACTGCCTGTTAAGTTTCCATGGCATAATACATCTGTTTTCGTTACATCCGAAGATAATACAGAACAAGGTGTAACAGTAATGTAACCCGAATTGGTCAAACTGTCCTTTTTGCAAGCCGTAGTTACAACTAACTTCACATCATGAGTACCAATTGCAGAAAAAGTAACAGTTGGTTTTATTGAATCCGAAGTGGAAGGAACTCCTCCGGTAAACACCCAGTGAAATTTATACCCCGATGTATCACATGAGTTAGCAACAGAAGGTACTAATTTAACTGGCACACCGGAGCATACATTTGTTGAGCTTGCAGAAAAATTTAAGCCTAGTACCGGAGCTTCGCATAAGTTGGTACATAATGAGGTAACGAAAGCATCCGTAGCTCCGGCATAACTGGTTTGAAAAGCGCCAGTTGTTACAGGGTACCCACCATTGGTTGAACCGTCGACATAAATTGAATTGGCGTAAATTGCAATCCCCCCGTTGTTGTCATTGTCATCTTCTGTAGTACCACCCAAATACGTTACGCAATGTTGTTGCCCGGCTGTATCATACTTTGCAATAAATTGATCTTCAACTCCACCGCCATAAAGTGATTGATATGCACATGAGCTTATCGGATAATTTCCCGGGCCGGCATCTTCAAAGTCACCAAGAAGATAAACATTATTATTGTTATCTGTTGCAATATCAGAAGCCGATTCATTTACGTTTCCTCCAAAATAAGTGGCCCATTGCCGTACTCCCGCCGAATTAAATTTTACCAGATAATCATCCATAGCGCTTCCTCCATAAACAGGTTGATAGGCATTGAGAACGGGGAAATCAGTAGAACCTGTAAACCCTGTAATCAGTATATTTCCTGCATTATCTGTAGTCATGCCCATACTTTGATCATACGAAGTTCCTCCGTAATAAGTGGCCCATTGCCTTGCGCCTGCCGAATTAAATTGCACTACAAAAACATCTGTTGATCCCCCACCGAAGCTCATCTGATATCCATTGAATACGGGTAAATTATAAGAATAGGTCATTCCCGTTATTGAAATATTTCCTGCATTATCTGTTGCTATACCTGAGCCTGCTTCGTAATCATTACCTCCATAAAAGGTGGCCCAGTTCCTGTTTCCATTCAAATCAAATTGTACAACAAACGCATCATAACTACCACCATCCGTCATTTGATAACCTGCAAACACAGGAAAGTCAGTAGAAAGCGTAGTTCCCGTAATATCAACATTTCCTGCCTTGTCTGTTGCAATGTCCCAGGCCTGCTCATAAGTAGTTCCTCCATAATAAGTAGCCCATTGTTCAACACCGGATGGGTTTAACTTTAATACAAAAGCATTCGTTGAACCGGTTAAAGTCATCTGATATCCAGCCAATACGGGTAAATCGGGAGATGCGGTAGATCCCGCTATTACAATATTTCCGCTATTGTCTGTTGCAATGCATTTACTATAATCAACTTTACTTCCACCATAATAGGTTGACCACAGTCTGTTTCCGGCAGCATCAAATTTCGCAACAAAAGAATCGTACATCCCGGCAGGAGTCATCTGTGTGCCGGCAAAAACCGGAAAATCAATTGAGGTTGTTGCCCCGGTCATTACAACATTTCCCGAATTATCTGTTGCTATTCCGGTACCGAGGTCATAGCTGCTACCGCCATAGTAAGTTGCCCAGGGGTCAATGACCAGGTCAAAATGTTTGTCGTAATCAGGAATACTAAAAGTTAAAAGCCGCTCTCCGGTTGCTCCCGGAGAGGACATGGATAAAACATATTCGGCCTCTATGTCAATTATTTTTCCATTTATATTTTGATAAACTTTTGGCATTGATTCTTCTATCTCACCGGAGGGAGTATGAATGAATAATTTATTATATTTTAATTCTATGCTTTCCTGGCCACTGTATTTTAATTTTATTTCATTTACGTTTCCTCCCGGCTTAACAACAATATCATATTTTAACCCCATGCCTTTGCCGGAACCTGCGGATCCTGCCGAGGCATAAAAGCGCACATTTATTTTATCGTAAATATTTTTGTACGTTATTTTATTGAAAGATTTTACGTTGGTAATTCCATTTTTGCAATGGGCATAGTAATAATTGTGATAACCTTCAACTTGCTCTTCAGTTAATGTTTCGGCAGGAAGACTATTAACAAAGTCCAGATCTATCCGATGTATTTTCACTTCAGATTTTTCCATCAGTTCCTGTTTTCTTTTTTGTTTTTCAGCCGGGTTGATATCAAACGATTGTTCTGATCTTTCTGTTTGCTGATTTATTTTTTGCATCACACTTTCAATGTTAGAATAAACATAGCTGATGCCGGTTTTACGTAAGTATATATCACAACCGTTCCCTTGACTTTTAAATAAAATGTCAGGACGCAAATGTTGGTTCATGTCAATAATCTGCCCCCTGTTTGGAATAAATGCGGTTTCATTCCCGGGAACTTTACTTGCTTGCTCTCTGGTTGATTGAGCATTGGAAGCAATTGATATGATAAGATAAAAAAGAAGTAGTCTTGTCTGCATAAATCAATGTTTTAAAAAAATGATTTAGTTTATTTTGAAATCCCTTTTCTGCTTAACCTAATTTAATAAGAAAGTGGCATGAACAATTTTTAATATATCCTGAATTTAATAAGTCTAACATTGATAATATATTATTAATGTATATGCTTAACTATTAAAATATAAACAAAAAACGTTGTTCATTCGGTTTGATCAAAGCTAATTGGGGTTAACCGGTATGCTGGAAATTAACTTTATCAAAATGTTCCCATTATGTTTGAAATGCTTCTTCGTTTTAGTCGAAAATATTATCTGTTTAAAAGATTTGATTGAGAGAAGTCTGAGAAGGGCAACTTCAAATACGGCTGAGTTTTAGACAACAGAGTATTTAGCTGATCGACAGTTGCTGCAAGTTTATTAATTGTGGCTTGTTGTTCTTTAATTGCTTCAACCAGAACTGCTGTAATTCTTGCGTAATCAACTGATTTGTAACCATTGCTATCGGTGTGAACAGCTAATGGGAGAAGCTTTTCAACATCCTGCGCAATAAAACCAAAATCTTCTTTTCCGCTTGAAATCCATTTATAATTCACGCCCTCTAATGCAAGAGTAATCGCCAGTGCATTATTGATTGGAGTGATGTCTTTTTTCCATCTTTTGTCAGAGAAAACATTCCATGCATTGGCAACTGCACTAGTTCCGTCGCCGTTTTTTCCTACTTGTAATTTTTGTCCTGCCGTCGTGGTTCCAATTCCCATATTACCTTGTGTATAGAGGTCATTGCTAAAAGATCCATTTCCGGCGACGTCCAAAGTATAAGCAGGGTATGTTGATCCGATTCCCACGTTCCCGTTTCCTGTTAATGACATTACATGCTTGGTTCCAACAGTTCCTGCAGCGTCAGTGCCATAATTCCACAGGTAAAAGTCAATGGCGTTATCTGTGGCGGCTCCGGAATTGTGTCTTGTTTTAATTGCATGAGTATAGGAAGTAGTCCCATTCCAGGAGAGCAATAATTGATTGTTTGTAAATGCTGCAGTACCGTTGCCGGCCCTGGTCTGTAAGCCCGAGGTAGGATATGCAAGATCGAGCGTGGCATTGGGTAAAGATGTCCCGATTCCGACATTTCCTGAACTTGTAATGCGCATACTTTCGTAATGCATAGCTGTACTTCCGCTTCCGTCATAGGTGCTGATCACCATGTCGGTTGCTCCGTTTATGCTAGTCAAAATTCCGTCAATTGCAACAGATGGTATATTATCATTGAAAGCCTGGATATCAAGACCGAAACGGGCGGAATTTCCAACTGCGGGAGCTGCCATGTTTGTAACAAAAAGCGATCCGCCAATTCCTGCAGTTGTGGATTGATTTACGTGAAGATTTGCTGCATAGGGATTTGTTGTGCCGATCCCAACGTTTCCTTCTACCAGTAAGCCATTAACAGGTGCTGCATTTGTTCCGCTGTAAGAAAGTCCAACAGTTAAATTACCTTTAACATCGAGCATACTTGCCGGAACGAATTGTATTGAACCTACTCCCACTTTTTGAGCAGCCATACTTAAATGCAAAGAGAGGGCTGCAAAAAAAAGGAAAACACGGAAAAAAAAGTTAGCACTACAATAGTTCATTTCTGGTTTGTAGTTGTGTTTGAATACCCTAACATACAAAAAATCGGCGTACGGTCTCATTAATCTCTTGAAATGGTTTACTACTGCTTAGTGAATTTTACAACCTCCGTATTTTTATCGGTTATTACTTTAATAAAATATATTCCCGGGGTTAATATTTCTGCGTCTATTGATAACATCCTTTCAATATTTAATGGCTTGATCTCCCTGATAAGTTCTTTGCCGCTGACATCCATGATAATTATAGAAGCTGTATTGGAAAGTTTTTCCGTCTTTAAATATAAATTTAGTTGTCCGTCTGAAGGATTGGGATATAACAATATATCGTTGATACTTTTGGCAATATTGTTTACTGAAGTCAAACCATCGTATTCGAAAGCTCCAAGGTCAAGTTTGCCATCAGAAGGTCTTGGCTGGGATTGTAAATCCATAACGTATTCCTCTGAAAGCGGAAATCCCGCCGGCGGAACAAACCCCATTACAACATCTCTGCATTCAGAAGTTGCAGTAAGATGCAGATCGGAATTTACAAAATCAACAAATCCGGGATCCACACTTAGAATTGAGTTTGTAACCGCTGCACTGTTTATTCCTGTGGCAAAAGAACTGATCCAGTTATTCTTTCCCCTTATAGTAGTATCGGGCCCATCATTAAATAACAAATACGTGCTATTCACGGCATAAAAAATATTATTGTCGGCAAAAATATGTACAGTGGTGTCAATGGTCCTGAAAAAACGGTCTCCGCCCGGATCTTTACTGATAACAGTATTATTGTAGAAATAAGTTGAATCGCCGTTTGGCTGAGGTGAAGAGTCCCATCCAACAAGGATAAGCCGGTTGTTGGAATTGCCGGTAGATTTAATAAAAACATTCCCGTAAACATAATTATGCTGAACACCATTGCGCATATCTTCAATGAGCTGCAGCATATCGTTATCACCTCCGTCGACCCAGTTATAGCGGATTATATTTGTTTCAGAACGCGTTTTGATTTGTGCTCCGGCATCCATTACATTTCCGAGTCTGTTGTATTGTAAAGTAAGTACGCTGCCAACTCCACCGAATGAATAAAGCTGATGTTCCTGGTCGGAGGAAGGATCTGCCGGATTTCCATTATCAAACAGACTGCAATATTCAACAAGGATTTCTGTCGGATTATCATGCGTTACAGTATTGTCCAATACCGCATTTCCTCCCTGAAAAGAATTTCCGCAACTGTCAAGCATACAGTTTCTAACGATTGTGTGTTTACATGATTCAGGACGAAAAGCGCAAGCGTTGTCTTGATAATCTGTAGGTGTTCCCGTATCATCTATAAACTGGTAATTTGCATTTGCATTTCTGATTTCAAAACCTTCTATTATAACATAGTCTGCTATAAGCGAACCATATTCTCCGATTTTTATCACCTGCCTGTCCTCATTAGCATAACTTGTTGAGTTGCTGATTGCATTTTTTCCATCAAGAACCGGCTTGTTGCCGTTGTTGTCGGGGATTCCGATTAATACAATGGGATTATTGGAAGTCCCTACTCCATAAAGCCTGAATTTTTCAAAATAATGATCGGGTTGATAATAGACCTTGATACTGTCTCCCGGTTGTAAATTATCCAAAACGGGAATGTCAATTATATGTGCATACGTTTGACCAGGTCCTACTGTATAAGTAGTTGCATGAATGAACAAATTATATGTAACAAGCATGCAAAAAAGTAATTTTTTTTTCATGGGATTTTTATTTTCAGTTTAATTTTTGTTTTTAGATTTTGATTTGTTGAATCATTGAACCATACATTTTTGTGGATTAATTTATCATTAAGAGAAGAGCTATCAACCTTAATTATCCCGTTTCCCTTGTATAATTAAATATAGCGAAAATAGGTTCGGGTATTTTTTTTAATATTTAAAATGTAATAAGTCTGATAATATAAATAGTATCAAAAAATATCATTTATATTAGCATATAGTTATTTAAATGTACTAAGTTATAGTTATATGCAAAAGCAGAAAAAACATGCCTTGTTTAGTTTAATTAAAAGCCTGACCCCATCTGAAAAAAGGTATTTCAAAATATTTGCCTCGAAGCATATCATAGGTGAAATGAATCTGTATGTCAGGCTTTTTGATCTGATCGATCAGCAAAAAGCTTACGATGAAAAATCAATTCTTTTGCATGAAAAAAGGATCAAAAAATCATTTATCAGAAATCTGAAAAAATACCTTTACGGCCTTATTCTCAAAAGTCTCACCTCTCATCACCACGAAAGCAGTATAGAGGTTAGAATTCATAAGATGGTGCACGAAACCGAAATTCTTTATACAAAGGGTTTGTACGATCAATGCAAAACGAAATTATTAAAGGCCAAAAGACTTGCTTATGATCACGAAAAACTTTACCTCATTCCGGAAATATTGAATCTGCAGTCAAAAATATTGAATTGGGAAACACCCCTGTTGAAAATGGAAGAGCAGCATGATCTGCTGGCTGAGGAATACAATGTTGTTCTGGAAAAAACAGCCCTTGTGAAACGATATGAAACGACAAAGGAAAAAATTTATTTGCTCTCAGGAAAATATGTAACGGTGAGGAGTAAATCGGACCTGAATAAAATAACTTCTATAATTAAAGCATGCAGAACTGAAAATGAAAGTAGCTTGCCGTTTTATGCGGCGTCAAGCTATTATGCATCATTGGGACTTTTTTACACAATTACAAATAATCCGGTTAAGGGTTCTGTTTATTTTAAAAAACAAATTGCCCTACTGGATTCAAAACCTAAGATCAGGGCTGAAGAGCCATTAAGATACATTTCAGCCAACCAGAATTTATTAGTTGCACTTTCGCAGTACCGGAATTTTAAAGAACAAACAGAAGTTCTGGATAAGCTGAAAAACCTACATAAACTTTTTCCGGAAATAAAGAAGTCGAAAACGTTACAGGCCGCTGTTTTTATACCCTACTGCACTACATGGCTCTCAATTTATAATTTAACGGGAGAGTTTGAAAAAGGCAAAAAAATGATTCCCGTTGTTGAAAAAGAAATGTTACTATACGAAGCGCTTATTGGCAAAGGTCAAATGATGACAATCTGCTATAATTTTGCCCACATCTATTTTGCACTTGCAGACTATAAAAGAGCGATTACGTGGTTGAATAAAATTCTCGTGGTGACTAATAGTTCGATAAGGTATGACGCATTAGTGATCGGCCGGATATTTAATCTCATTATTCAATATGAGCTAGGTAACCGGGAGCTTCTTAAACGGATGATCGTGACAGATTATAAATTTGTTCTGAAAAAGGAGGGAGGATACAAATCGGAAATTTTTCTGCTTACATATCTTGAAAGGCTTGCCAATTCAAATACCCGTAAGGAAACGTCTCTTGTATTAAATGAAATGAGAATCAAAATTGAATTATTAAAACGAGATCCATTTGAAAAATACTTTTTAAATATTTTCGATTTTCAATCCTGGATAGAAAGTAAAATCAGGAATTTAACTTATTCCGAAGCAGTAAAACAAAAATATTATAATATTGAAGCTGTTTAGAGGAAGATCGGCGATATTAATAGAATAAGTTGAATACTGTTGGACTGGAGCGTATACAGTTTACGGTGTTGCACAGTTTGACAGTCTTCGGGTCAAGCCTCGCTATATCACCTGGCACAATACAAACACGTAGCGCTGGTTTAGTCTTGAGGGGCTGGGTAAAAACACGCTGGTCGGGAACATCCTCGTCCTAACCAATACCATCTGGTGGACAATACTGGTCTCGAACCAGTGACCCCTACCTTGTCGAGGTAGTGCTCTGAACCAACTGAGCTAATTGTCCTTCAAATTAAAATTACAAAAAAAATTAAGGAGTGCTCATAATAATGGATTACAAAAGGTTAAATTAAAATTATTCATGCCCTTCTGATCATACAATTTTCAATCCAAGTAAAGTCATATCATCCGTCTGATCATGATTTCCTTTCCATTCCGTTAATGCTTCTACAATACTGTTGCGCTGCATCCACATTGGTTGATTGCTGTTTTCATTAATTACCTGGTACAAATGTTTATAGTTAAATCTTTTATCATTAGGGCCACCAAACTGATCAGCAACACCGTCTGTAAAGAGATAGAGAATGTCTCCGTGTTGCAACAGAATTTCTTTGTTGGTTAATGGAAGTTGCTTATCCGATATGGCGCCTATCGTGCAGCTATCCCTTTCCAGTTCTATTAACTGTTCTCCTCTCATAATTACGCCTCGCATTCTTGCTGAAGCATATTTCAGGATCATTTTTTTATGATCGATGCAGCATACAATCATATCCGCTGTTTCAATGATTGGTGTTTTTTTATTGAGGTGAATAATTCTATTCAGTTCATGATCCATGTCTTTTAAAATGCTAAATGGATTGTCTGGCCAGTTTTCCATAATCCTGCTGAGCACATTCAATGCCATTACTGAAATGTAGGAAGCAGAGACGCCATGACCGGTGCTATCGCCTAGAACGATAATGGATTTATCTTTTCGGCGTTCCACTTTGTAAAAGTCTCCGCTGATAATTTTTTGTGCATGATAAATGAGAAATGATTCAGGGAATGCAGCTTTTAATTCTTCTTCAGGAGTTAAAAAGGAACTGTGGATATATTTTGCATAATCTATATTTTCCAGTAGTTCATGATCAATTTTTGTTTTTGCCTCCTGCAATGCTTCTTCTGCTAATTTTTGTTTGGTAATGTCAACGCGAACGCTGATGTAACGGATGGGTTTTCCATCTTCCCCTAATACGGGTGAAACTGTGGCAAGTACCCAATAGGCAGAACCATTCTTCGCTTTGTTTTTTAATTCACCTTGCCACACTTTTCCGTTGCCAATGGTAGACCACATTTCTTTAAATACATGAGCTGGCGTATCAGGATGACGAACTATGCTATGCGGTTTATTATATAATTCATCGAATGTATATCCCGACACTTCACAAAATTTATCATTTGCGTAAATGACTCTTCCTTTCGGATCTGAAATGGAAAAAAGTGAACACAGGTTCAGAATCTGTGCGTGAGAATATAGTTCAGCTTCTGCTGCATATAACTTTTGCTTATCCTGCATAGGGTCAGGAGACCTGAATTGCTGATCAATTACTTTGAAGAAGTCGCTCAGGTTATTGCGGAACATTTTCATTTCGGATAGAGCTATTGGGCTTATTGTTTTCATGTTTCCTCTTGTTGCGTAAATAAATTTTTAATAATTATAAATTGTAATTTATTATTCAAAGGAACTAAAACGGTGCCTTAAGAAAAAGCATGAAACTTCTGTTTGTCATGTAATAACTTTTGTTACATAACCGCTTGTAAGAATTGTTGCGTAAATGAAAAAGTAAGTGCCTGGATCGGACAAAAAAATATCGCCCGGATCGGAGCGATATCTAAATTAGAAATTGATTAGAGCGATTAGATCAAGCCTCTGTGGATAGAATAGTTGATAAGATCAGCATTTGTTTTCATTCCCATTTTTTCCATAATCCTTGCACGATAAGTGCTGATCGTTGCAACACTTAAAGAAAGTGCTTGCGCAATAATGGAAATTTTTTGTCCGGTAGCAATATACATCAACGTCTGAAACTCCCGGTCAGAAAGCAATTCATGAGGTTCTTTGTCTGCAGGATTATTGATCTGCTCAATAAGTTGCTCCGCGATATAAGCTGTTATGTATTTTTTTCCATTCATCACGGTGTTTACGGCTTTGATCAGTTCTGTTCCAATAGCATCTTTTGATATATATCCGCATGCCCCTGATTTTAATGCACGCACGCCCAGGTGTTCTTCTGAATGTAAACTCAGAACGAGAACAGGGGTAGTGTTTTTTGTATCTTTTAATTGCTTGAGGACATCCATGCCGCTGCGACCGGGCATATTTACGTCCAGAATCAAAAGATCCCATTCGCTTTCTTTCATTTTTTTAAAAACTCCATTTGCATTTTCAGCTTCACCAAATGTAATTTCACCTAATTCGCTTTCAAGCAAAAGTTTTAATCCGGTACGGATTAACTGGTGATCGTCGGCTAAAAGAATTTTTTTCATGTTGTTTAGTTTTTAATTTTTTTAATCAGCATTAACCGGTTTAAAGGGTAACATTACTTCAATGCGCGTTCCGTGCTTTCCATTCATTTTTACATCTCCATTCAAAAGCTGAACTCTATTTTGAATGCTGACCAGTCCAAGACCTGGTGATTTGGATTTTTTTTGCCCTTGTTTTAATCCGATTCCATTGTCTTCTACAATCAAATGGATTTTTTTATGTTTTATAAATAAACTAATGTCAGCATTTGTGCATTTTGAATGTTTAAGAATATTGGAAATCAGCTCCTGGAAAATCCTGTAAATGACTGTTTGTGTTAACGTATCCAGTTGTTGCTTTATATGAGGATGAAACTGAATCGAGATGCCATTGTTTTTCTTCACTGTAGTACAAATAGCCTGCATTGAACCAAGCAGGCCTTCTTTCTTCATATTGAAGGGAGCCATGTTATGGGAAATATTGCGGACTTCCTGAATTGTATTCTGTATTGTGGAAGTCACATCTGATATCCGTTCCGCAATCGTCACATTTTTTTTAGCGATAGAAACTTTAATTGCATTCAGATGGAGGTAAGATCCAAGCAGCATTTGTCCAACACTGTCATGCAGATCCTTTGAAATCCGCTCCCTTTCTTTTTCCTGTACCATCATTTCAGAAATACAATGTTTGCTTTGCATCAACTTTATAGGAGTAATGTCGTGCATAATACCAAAGAGCGAAAAAATATTTCCTTCGGAATCGTATCTGAATTTAGCCTGTGTGTAAATATGGATGATCGTTTCGTTTTTTAATACCAACCGGCAAAAGAAGGAGTATGATTTTTTCAGGCGTAATGAATTCTGAATTAAAGTATCCACATATTCAATATCATCCTGATGAACAAATGATAAAAAGGATTGATAGGATGGTTTTGTTTTTTGAGGAGTCGTTTTAAGAATTGTAAACATTTCATCCGTCCAGGTAACAGCGTAAGAATTCAGTTCAAGTTCCCAACATCCGCAACGCATGAACTCCTGTATTTCTTTAAAGGGATCCGGTTGTTGGAGTTGTCCTCCTTTTTTAGGACTGCCGTTTTGTTTTATGGGTTTCATTATTTCCTGTTTTTGGCTTATAGATATCCCTTTAAGAATTTCTCTTTGTTTTTATCACAAAACAAAATTGATCCTAATTTAAAATGTTAACCATGACGGTGATCATGGATTCAGCTGAGTTTTGTCACACAACAGGTTTCATGAAAAGTGAGATAACTCATATGTTTTACAGGCATTGCTCATTTAATTAAGCGTTAAATGAGTGCACTTTTGATATCGGTTAGTTTCACATACATAAAAAGGACAATCATGAAAATAATTTTGGTAACAACTGATTTTTCGGAAGCAGAGGATCACGCGGCGGATTATGAGGTTGGTTTTGTTACACGGCAGTGAAACAAAAAAAATGGCCTTTCATTCAAAAGTACCTTTATTGATTCTGCACGAGTAGGAGAGAGGGAAAGTAATTTAAATCATTAAAAACAGAGATCATGAAAATAACAATTAATGACAGCAGGAAAATAAATGCAATTCAAAAAGAATTCAACGAGGTTTTCCCATATTTAAAACTCGAATTTTTTTCGAAAGCTCATACAAAAGGAGTCGCATCAGCGAGCCGGTTTATGAAAAGCAATACCAAAACACTCGGCGAGTGCAGGATAATTCATAAAAATGGACATGTCGCGATAAATCCTTCTATGACAGTAGGGGATCTGGAGCAAGCGTTCCAGGATCGTTATGGCTTGTCGTTGCAGGTATTCAGGAAATCGGGCCGGAGTTGGCTGGAAACATCAGCAACAGATGGATGGACGCTTGAAAAACAAAATGCGGAAGGCGAAGCTTTGAGTAATATGCAATACGATACGAAACGTCCTGAGATGGATTTGGAGTAATAAAAAGGCTGGTAGTTGTACCAGCCTTTTTATTAATGTAAGTATATAAAAAATCAGTTCTTCATTTTTTCCAGTTTGGAAGCATCAAGTAAAGTAATAGTACTTCCTTTTATGTCAATCAGTTTTTCTTCTTTAAAATCGGATAAAGTGCGAATGGCCGTTTCTGTAGAGGTTCCGGCCATGTTGGCCACATCTTCACGTGAAATCGCCATCTGAAAATTCTCCGAACTATTGTTGTATCTTTTTTGCAGTTGAAGCAATGATTCGGCGACACGTTTACGCACTGAATTGTAAGCCAGTTTAAGTAATTGTTTTTCTTTTTCGATGAGGTCGTTGGCAAGCAGTTTTATGAAACGTTTAGCGACTTCCGAATTTTTAAAGATCAGTGAAAAGAAATCTTCCTTAGGAATAATGTTCAGGTCAACATCTTCCAGCGCTGCAGCTGATTCGCTGTAAACAGAACCTTCCAATAAGTCTGCATAACTGAAAAAATCACCTTCTTTATACAAAGAGGTAATGTATTCTTTTCCTTCTTCGTTGGTTTTAAATGTTTTTACTTTTCCTTTCACAACCAGGTAGATCCCGTTTGGAAAACTGCCTTCGGAATAGATGATATCTTTCTTTTTATAGCTGTATATTTTTTTCCCGTCTGTTATTTTTTTCAGATCGGAAACGCTTTTTATTTCATCCAGAAAATCATAAACACCCTGAACTCCTTTGGAATATTCTGCTTTAAGTATTTCCGTTTTTTTTAGCCTGCTTTCAACAGCTTTCAATAATTCAACATCATCAAAAGGTTTGGTGACATAATCATCGGCACCCATTTCCATACCTTTTCGGAGATCATTCCGTTCGGTTTTAGCTGTCAGAAAAATAAACGGAATGCTTGCGGTTTCATTATTCTTGCTGAGCATATGTAATACTCCGTATCCGTCGAGTACCGGCATCATAATATCACAGATGATCAGGTCAGGCAATTCTTTTTGGGCAAGTTCAACACCAATTTTGCCATTTTTTGCAGTCGATACCTGGTAACCGGCAAGTTCAAGAATTTCTGCCGTGTTTTCACGCATGTCGTTATTGTCTTCGATCAAAAGGATTTTAGTCATGCAGTTTATTTTTTGTTTATGGTAATTGTAAATGTAGTTCCTTCGTTAAGTTTGCTGTCTACACTTATTTTCCCATTCATTAACTCAACATATTTTGAAATAATATTCAAACCCAAACCGGTTCCCTGAATATTAAACGCATTTTGTCCTCTGAAGAAACGTTCAAATAAATGTTCCTTGTCATCATCAGAAATGCCAATGCCATTGTCGCGTATACTGATAATTATTTCTTTATCTGTAATATCAGTGTTAACATAAATTGATTTGTCTTCATCTGAAAACTTAATCGCATTGGAGATCAGATTAAAAAACACATTTTTTGTGAGTTTTTTATCCAGGTAGACATCTGTTTTAGAGCCTTTATGTGTGTATTCTATTGTCTGGCCAGGCTTTGAAACGGAAATCATATCCTGAACGATTTCTTCTGCAAATGTTTTCAGATTAAATTCTTCGGGCTCGCTGGCTATTTTTCCCTCTTCAAGTTTACTCAATGACAGAAAATCATTCAGTATATCGGTCATGTTACTTACTGCAGACTTAATGCGCTGGATATGTTTGCTTCTTTTTTCTTCTTCGTTTCTTTCTGCATATTTGTCCACCAGTGATAAAGACGAAAGTATGGTTGCCAGTGGCGTTCTGAACTCATGTGAAGCCATTGAAACGAAACGCGATTTCATATCATTCAGTTCTTTTTCTGCGTCCAATGCTTTTTTCAATTCTTCTTTTGTGTTTTCCAGTTCATTAACTGCATCTTGTAAGATCAGCGTTCTGTCTTTTACCTGCTTTTCAAGATTGATTGAATAATTTCTGATCCCTTCTTCAACTTTTTTGCGTTCGGAAATATCAATAATAAAACCTATGACGTATTGTTCGCCGAGATTGGAGTATGGGCTTAAACTTACTTCCACAGGAAACTCCGAACCGTCTTTTCTTTTTCCGAATAATTCAATTCCAACGCCCATCGCACGGGCCTTTGGTTTTTCAATGAAGGCATCCCTGCGTTTAACGTGGGATGATGCATACCTGTTTGGTATGAGAACCTCTATTTTTTTACCCAATAGTTCTCCTTTATTGTAACCAAAAAGCTTTTCCCCGCTCGGGTTGATCCGTACGATTTCAGCGGCTTTATTGGTAATCAATATACCCTCGGTAGCATGTTCAAATAATGCGTCCAAACCTATTTTGCTGTCCATCGTATTTTAAATTAGGGGATTACATCCTAAATATACGAATGCAGATCAAAAATAGAGCAGGATCCGGATTAAAAATATGATAAATCTCATATTGCTAAACTGAGCGAAGTCATTAGATATAAAACGGACAAATCCTTGTTTTGTATAAACTAAAAAAATAATGCTATGAGCAACAACGAAAGTTCAAAAATGGAAAAAAATGCATTGCTTGTATTTTTATTACTGGCAGGGTTGATTTATTTATTTGGTATGTACTATTCTTTTTCGTCCGGACATATTTTGGCAGGCAATTTGCTTATTGCTGTTATTGTCCTGTTGACTGGATTAGTAACCTGGGCTAACAGATCGAAGACATAAAAAAGTAAGGTTTGAATTCAAAAAAGTAAAAAATGGATAACGTACAAGGATTGTATTATGCATTTGGTCAGTTGGCTTATGCATTGGCCGCTTCCGACGGTGCGGTTCAGACTGAAGAAAAAAAGGCACTTCACGTTTTGTTGTCCAGGAAAACAAAAGGCCATGATCTTGATTTCGATTATGCAGAAATAATTTTTCACATACTGGATAAGGATCACATAAATGTTAGAACAGCATACACTTGGGCAATAAAAGAGATGAAGCTCAACGAATATTATTTAACAGAAAGAAGGAAAAAAGATTTTATCGATATCCTTGAAAAGATAGCTGAAGTGCACCAACCAGTTACGCTGGAGGAAAAAAATATAATCGACAAGTTCAAGGAAGAGATTTCTCAATTGCATGCCGATCCTGTTTTTACGGGTGAAAAATAACATGATTTAAAGTAAAAAAACGAAGTATTGGTTTATTCTTCGGGTAATTTTTAGAACCAGGTGAGTAATTTTTTCTCCGATTCTGTTTTTAGTAATCAGTTTACAACATCACGCTCTCATATTCAAGACTCTCAATAATTAATTCCTTCAAGTGTTTTGGAAGAACAGCAATAATATCTTTGAATTCGCCGGATGAAAGATGTTTTTTCAATACTGTAAATACTGCTCCCATGGCATATTTAACATCATCTGTTGTTGCAAAATCATGCCAGGTCGGTGCTGTGTCATCTGAAATGATCTCCATAATAAAGTCAACTTTTCTTTTTCCTCTTACTTTTGGCTTTCCGGGTTTCCATCCGTCAATATAAAGAGCTTTAAGTGCCATCGGTAGTTGTGCAATCAGCTGAAAGTTTTCTTCAAGTGTTAAGTGATTACGTAATGTGTGAAGTACAGTCCGCAAAATTCTTCCGGCGCGTCTGTTAGACCGGTCACCTAATTCTGCTGCCAAATGGTTGAGAAGTTGATTTCCTTTTTGCGCTTGTTTATTAAAATTGAGTGGCATTGTTGTTTAATTTTATGTTTCAAATGGGTTTTCGAAATTATACTTTTTGGAATGGTAATTGTCAATATTTTCGATGAATGATATCATTCTGATGACGAGAAACAAGCGATTTTTAAAATTTAAAATTAGTGAAATATGGATTTTAAAGATTACTATAAAGTGCTTGGAGTGGAGCGTAGCGCCACTACTGATGAGATCAAAAAGGCTTACCGTAAGTTGGCAGTAATGTACCATCCGGATAAAAATCCGGGTAATAAAGCTGCAGAAGAAAAGTTTAAAGAGATCAATGAAGCGAATGATGTCCTTGCTGATCCGGCAAAGCGGAAAAAGTATGATGAATTGGGACAAGACTGGCAGCATTATCAGCAACAAGGTGGAAATAAAAATGATTTTGATTGGTCGCAATGGCAAAATGCTGGCGGCAGACAATATGGATTCAATGGAGATGATGATCAGTTTTCAGATTTTTTCGAATCGATTTTTGGCGGACAGGGAAGATCGCGGGCAAGAGGGCCGGCTAAAGGCCAGGATCTTGAAGCCGAGTTGGAAATTTCTTTTGAGGAGGCATATAGTGGAACTGCACGGCAAATAGATTTGGGTGAAGAAAAAATCCAGATCAAAATAAAACCCGGCGTAAAGGAAGGCCAGGTGCTGCGGATAAAAGAAAAGGGCGGAAAAGCAAGAAGCGGAGGCAAGCGCGGTGATATTTATATTACTGTTCATGTTGCCACGCATCCGCATTATGAGCGTAAGCAAGATGACATCTATTGTGAAATTCCGGTTGAGTTATATACGTGTATCCTCGGTGGTAAGGCACTTGTAAGAACATTAAAAGGTTCTATTAAAATTGAAATTCCCAAAGGAATTGAGAATGGGAAAACACTTCGGCTAAAAGGAATGGGCATGCCGCGTTCTGAAAAAGAGGGAGAATTTGGTGATATGTACGCGAAGATCAAAGTTCTTCTTCCAAAAGATCTTTCAGAAAAGGAAACGGAATTGTTTAAAGAGCTGGAGAAACTAAGACAATCGAATTAAACAGATATAATTTTTGCAAAGCATGCAGTTCACCTGCATTTGATGCCAGGCTCTGAACAAACTATCCAATCACAGATTGTAGTTCTGTAGTTTAACTATTTGGCTGGGTAATTTTTGCAAAAGGTTTATTCTGTATTTTACTTTCTGCCCACATGGAGAAATCAAAATATTGGTCAATTGTTTTTTTCTGATCACTCTTATTGTATAGGTTTTTGAATTTGAGAAGTATAGCTTTTTCCATTGTGGAGTTTTTTATCAGTGGAAGTTCTTTGCATAAATAATCTAACGCTTCAATTGACTCATCCGGCAAAAACATGTCATTTATATTTTTCAGCATGTGAATATTTCCCAACTCATAATGCGAGATCACCAATAAATATTTTGCAAACATATTCTCACTCTGTTTAATTTCAGATTTGTTGAATATCAATATCTGGTTCAGATTTTTAATAGCTGGTTTATATTGTCCGCATGCAATATATGTTTGTGCAGCCGTAAAATAAAATGTATTGATTGAGCTCCTTGAAATGTGTTGGCGATAATTTTCAATTTCAAAGGCAATTGATTTTATGTAAGAAAGTTCTTTTTCGTATTGCGCGGTTTGAATCAGATAAAAACTTTTAAGAAGTGCAATTTTTTCAAATTGAAGTGCACTCAACTTGGGGTTTAATTTAAACTGATAAAGTTTCGAAAATTCTTCGGAGTCATTAAGTAGTTCTTCCAACTCGTCATATTTTTTCAAATTGGCGAGAGTAAGGCCGTAATTTGAAAATTTGGTAAAGTAACTGACTGGATTTTTTTGAATGAAGGACGGATTTTCCTTTAGTAGATTAAATGATGCTTTTGTTTCTATGTAATTTTTATCAATTTGATTTGTCATACCATAATAAATTGTTTTTGTAGATGATTTGATCCCTTTTCCAAAAAGTGTTAACGGCATGTAGTTATCTTTCAGAAGCTCCGATTCAAACAAAAGCATAAGCTGTTTTGATTGATTACCTATTAAAACTTTACCATATTTCTGCACGTCCGGAAGAATTTTATGAGTGAGTTTTACGTACTCAAGATCATTTTTAATCGCATTTGCCACATTTGTTTTTTCATCATTAAGTCCGGCAATCAATTCTACCGTATTTTCTTTTCTTTCGATATTGTAGATCAGCCGTTCAAGTTCAATTAACTCATTGTAATATCCCCAGAATTCAGTCTTGCGGGAAAGTTGCTTCGCAGCAGATATATAATCCAGGGCTTTCTCATAATGTCCTTTTCGAATTAGTATTTCTGCACTTTGGATTCCCGACAAAATCTCCATATTGTCACCCGCCTGCGACATATAACTTCTCAGGCTTTTCAGAATGGATTCATACAGGTATTTTTTTGTACTGAAAAGCTGCTTTATAAATTTTGTCCCCTCAAATTTCTTTTTAATGACTTGTTCATCATACTCATTCATTTCGTCTATGGCATCAAAAAGCTGGGTATAATTAGTTGAGGTCTTTGCACCGCCAGAATGCAACAGCGTATATCTTTTGAAATATCTTTTTTCACTTTTGTCCAGCGACTTGATGAGCTGAAACAGATCTGGTTTTAGTCTACCCATGTCTTATTTTTAGACTTACATGTATAAGTGATTGTAAATACTCTTTAATTGCTTGTTTTTATTGAGTTTTATCAGATATAAATATACAATTATAATAAATAGACATTCATGTATAAATAGCTTTATTTTTGCTGGTAATACAGAATTGTTTTAACTTAACGAAAGACTGAAAAAAGATAACCATTAATAACGCTAAACATGAGAAAAAGCTACACTCGTTCATCTGCAGAACTCTCTAAGGCGCTTTTGCTTTTCTGCTTTATGTCTCTTGTATTGACCAGTTGGTTGAATGCTGCAACAGTGGGTCCTTTTGCCAACGTATGTGCTAACGGATCTAAAGTTATTCTTTCAAGTGGTTCTCCTTCCGGTGGAACATATAGTGGTCCGGGTGTAGTTGGTAATACATTTGACCCAACAGCCGTTGGTCCCGGTACTTATACGATTACGTATACAGTTGTCGTTTCAGGAGTAACACAAACGGCAACTGCAACGATCACCGTTAATCCGGCCCCTGCGCAATATTTAACAATAACGGATCCTGCCAAAGGAGTGCATATGACCAATGATCCCAAAGACACACTTGGATCTTTTGTTTGCGGATTTGATAATGGTTTTTTTGGTCAGAATTATATTTCATTTACCAAATTATACGCCTGCGGAAATCAACTGATGCACCTGAATGTTCAAAATCCTGTTTTGGGCGATTCATATAATTGGCAGCTGCTTACTACAGGTGCAGGTAGTACGAACAACGTCATTACCGGAGGTGGAAATACCCCGGATGTGACTATTCAGTTTCAGAAAAACTCATTCTATCCTGCTGAAACAGTTTTCAATCATTACTGGATGGGGTTTAATTACGCCTACCAGTTTTTAAATGTAATTGAAACAAATTCATACGGATGTTCAGTAACTTATCCGTTCAATTTTTTTATAATTCAAAGTCCGCCTACCAGCTTTACAGCTGACACTGTTTGTCTTGGACAGGCAACTTCATTTACAACTCCTTCCGATAGTATCACTTCGGGTTATCACTGGGATTTTGGTGACGGTGGAACTTCTACGTTGCAAAATCCTGCACATATATTTTCTTCTCCGGGATACCATACGGTTAAGCTGATTACTTCAACCGGTGGAAGTTGTCCTTTGTGCCAGGATACAATTACACAAAGTGTATATGTAAAATCAATTACAGCACCTTCTATTTCAACCTGTAATATTGTAGCTTGTCCAAATACTTCTGTTACATATTCCACACCTGCAGGTTGTTCTTATTATAACTGGGGAGTTACAAACGGAACAATCGGTTCAGGACAGGGTTCGGATGAAATTACTGTTAACTGGGGTAATAATTCTCCCGGTGAACTGTCGCTTGTTACAAGCTGTACCGGAACAGGTTGTCCGCCAAGTAAAATAGAAATCCCAGTGTTGGCTGCAAGTTCAGTAATAGCGGGACCTGTAAAGATTTGCAAATCGGATCCCAGCATCAATAACTACAGCATAGAAAATTTTCCGGGTTCAGTTTATACCTGGTCGGTTTCTTCCGCTTCGGCAACAATAGCTTCCGGACAAGGTACCAATCAGATTACTATCAACTGGCAATTCGCTCCGCTTGGTACTTACCAGGTGAATGTGAATGTAACAAATGCCGCTCTGCCATGTCAGAATAATAGCGTTCTCAATGTGCAGGTTATAGATAGATTAAACGCAAGCGGGCCTTCACCGGTTTGCTACAACAGCTCTGGCACTTATACAGCAAGTCCCGCAGGATCTTATAACTGGAGCGTGATGAATGGTTCTATTTCTTCCGGTCAGGGAACGGGAAGCGTTGTAGTAAACTGGAACAGTAAAAAGATGCCGCATTCAATAACAGCAAAACCATTTACTGCAGGAACGTTCTGCAATGATTCAGCATCAGTTATTGTGCAGGTTGATACAAGTGCAGTGCCTGTGGATTCAATAACCGGACCACAATACATCTGTGCAGGATCGCTTAATAAATATACTGCCTATACAAAAAGTGCAGGACTTAATTTAAACTGGACTGCAACCAATGGTACTGTTACAACAACGGCGGGTAACACTGCATATGTTACCTGGGGCGCTACCGGCCCATTTAGTGTAAGTGTCACCCAATCTGAGCCCGCAGCTCCGTTTTGTATTTCTGATCCTGTAACACTTAATGTGTATGATATAACTAAAACGGCACCTGTTATAAAAGGTTTAAATAAAGTTTGTTTAAATGATACCTTGATTTATTCTGTGCCTGCACTCAAAGGCGCAACATATACCTGGTCGGTAACTCCTTCAAGTGCTGCTGTTGTATTGTATGGACAAGGTTCAAATTCTGTGCTTGTTTATTTTGCAACTACAGGTGCGGCTACTGTAAACGTTTCTACCTCTATCTGTTCGACTACAATTACTTCAAACTTTGCTGTGAATATTAATCCGCTGCCTCCTGTTCCCACCGTTAGCGGAACGGGTGTATATTGTTTAGGTAAAGCTGGTCCTGGTGCGAAACCGCTTGTGTATACCGCTTCCGGAGGATATGTAGGTTATAAGTGGTTTTATGATTTTCTGGGTTATCATTTCAGTGGTGTAACCACTCAAACCAATTCTACTGTAAATCCGGGAATGTTTCCTTTTTTGGTACAGGTTACCGATGCAAATGGTTGCAAACAATGGAGTGATGAAATAAATTTGACTGATAATGCAGGACATGCGGAACCAATGTCAAGTGATCCGGTTGATTATTGTATGGGCGATCCTATTCATACAACATTTGTTGTAAATGGTTCAGGTTTTGGAAAAACACCTTTTCCGCCGCCGCCAATTCCTAAATACCAGTGGTTCAGAAACGGAGTACCTATTGGAGGCGACTCAGCTATATACACAGCCACACAAACTGGTGTTTATACAATTATTATTACCGATGCGGCAGGATGTGAAACAGATCAGATAGGTCCCGCAATCGTTTCTATTGTGCCATGTACTGGAGGTTCAAGTCCTGTTCCATGTCCGCCTACTGCGACAGTATGGCCTATTATAGGGCCGAGTCCGGCTACAGGAAAGGATACAATTTTGGGCTACAATACTGTTCCGTTTTTACCTGTATGCACGGATCCTACAGGGCCGGTACCTACAATCACGGCTAACGGCGCATCTTTCGTAAAGAAAAAACAGGGTGGAGGAGGAATTTATGGCAAAGGTGGCAACATGTCTGTTGAAGAGGTAAGAGATACAGCACAACTGGTTTTATGTGGAGATACATTACAATTGAATTGCACTGTTCCTAATGCTGCAAAATATTTTTGGGATTTTGACGGGGGAGAATTGGATCCTGGTTCATCGGACACAATTGCAAATCCAAGAATTAATTTTAATATATATATTGGATTTCGTTTAATCACGTGTTACGTTGTTTACAAAGATGGCACGTGGAATAAAATTTCAATTAAAGTCTATGCTCCGCTTACGGTGCGCATTAATACATTGCTGGAGAAGTATGATTGTAACACAATCTTTTTTCCACAGTTTACAAAATGGACTTACCTGAATGATAAGGATACCAATATGGCGTCCATTACGGCTGCCTGGCTCTGGGATTTTGGAGATGGCGCAACTTCAACTTTATTTCAACCTCCTGCACACACTTATCCGCTTACCGCAAACGGAGGAATTTATCTGGTAAAGTTAAGTGCGCTTGATACTGCGGTTCAAACGGCCGGCGTACACTCCTGTTATTCAACCCGTGATTTCCCTACTGTTGTTCCGCCGCCGCCGGTAGCAAAAATAGGAGCAAGTGCTGCAAGTATCTGTGTAAATATCCCGATTGATTTCGCTGATTTAAGTACAACATATTATAACGTTCCCTATATGTTCCCTTCCGGGACAGATGGATTTACATATACCTCACCTTATTACACCGATACACTATATAATAAACGGGTATGGGATTTTGGAGATGGTTATATTCTTAAAAATGATTCTACTTCCAAGCATACATATACATATCCTGGAACATTTACTGTTACGTTGACGGTTACAAACAGATATGGATGTACAGCTACAGCAACAAAACTAATAACTATTTTTGCTGCGCCAACAGGAGATGCAATTTTAACAACCGGCGCTACACCATCCTGTCAGGGCAATCCCGTTACATTAAGTGTGACTTCTGCTTCTTCTTACTTATGGTCAACAGGCGCTACAACACAATCCATAATTGCCGATACAACCGGAAGTTATTTCTGTACACTCACGTTTGCAAACGGATGCAAAGAGGAACTGGACCCTGTCAGTATTATTAAATATCCATTGCCAAATACTACTATAACCGGAGGTGGGCCATTATGCGCCGGAAGTACTTTAACACTTAATACTCCTTACGCAGCAGGTAATACGTATCAATGGTATTACAATGGAAGTCCGACTGCAACCACTACTTATAATTTCGTAAACACAGCAGGTACAGATTCTATCGTGATCACCAATTCTTACGGATGCAAAGCATCTAACATATACAATATCCCATCTGTCAAAACAGGAATAAGTGCTGTGTCTGTAGCTGGAAATACTTCTATTTGCCAGGGAACTTCTACAACTTTAACAGGGTCTTCAAGCGGAGGAACTGCTCCCGTGACTTACCAATGGCTTTTGAATAATGGGCCTTTTTCAACAGCAGCAACAATTAAATTTTCAATGGCAGGTACATTAACGTTCAGGGCGACAGATGCTGATGGTTGTACCAGTTCCACAAATCCAACAATAACAATTTATCCAAAGCCTGTAATACCTGGGTTTCCTGCCGGATGCTTTGAGATGTGTTACAATGATACATTGAAAGTCACACCGGTTGCCAGCGTAACAAACTATCAATGGCTGAAAAATAACATTCCAATTTCTGGTGCCACAAATCCAAATTTAATTGTTACTACAGACGGAGCATATAGTCTTGTTACAACAAGTGCACAAGGCTGTTTGGATACAACACAGGCTGCTAACGTAATTATTAAACCTTTGCCAACTGTAAGTGCAGGGCCGGATTTAAATATGTGTTTTGCATCTGGAGAAAGTGTCACACTGGATGGTTCCGGAACCGGCACGTATTCCTGGTCACCTAACGTTGCACTTACAAGCACGACCATTGCAACACCGGTTGCAAATCCCTCTTCAAACACAACTTATATTTTAACGGTCACCGGAAAAAACAGTTGCAGAAATAAAGACACGATGAATGTCACTGTTACATGTGCACAGCCAGTCGTTAACCTGAGCAATAAAACAGTTTGCAAGGATTCATGTGCAACGCTCACTGCAAAAGCTGCTGGAGGCGCCGCCCCTTATGCTTACACATGGAGCACCGGACAAACAGGTGCCGGTCCATATAGTATTTGCTCTGTTACAACTACAACAGTTGCAGTAACTGTAACGGATAATGCCGGACATACTGATATCGATACAGCAAACGTAGTTATACTGCCGCAAATGACATTCACTTCGGCTATTACAAATATCAGCTGTACGGTTGCAACAGGATCTGCATTGGTAACGGCAAGCGGAAGTGTTGCCCCTTATACATATTCCTGGACTACCGGAAGTACCACTCCAAGTATTTTTAATGTGGGTACCGGAATATATACAATCACAGCAACAGATAGCAAAGGCTGCACGCGGGATACAACAGTTTCAATTACTTCCGGTGGGGGATTGACAATTGCTTCCGTGTCCACAGCTTCAGGTTGTTCAGCTTCCAATGGTGCAATTGCGTTGACGCTTTCCGGAGGAACTTCTCCATATACTTATACCTGGAATAATGGAACAACTTCTGCAACCGGCAGCATAAGCGGAACAACAGGTTCACTCAGCGCTCTTGCGGAAGGATCTTATTCAATTACAGTAACAGACGCAGGTGGTGGTATTTGCACGTCTACAAGTATTGTTAATGTAGCCAATAATGCAGGTCAAACGACAACACTGTCTTTGTCAAGTGCGCCTTCTTGCTTTGGAAGCAGCGATGGTACTGCTACAATTAATATAACAGGAGGTTCACCGAATTATAAATATAGCTGGAGCGATGGAACAACCGGCGCAACCGGTGCTTCAAGTGCAACAGCAATTCCATTAAGTAATTTAACTGCCGGAAATTACACCGTAACCGTTACAGATAATAATTCATGTACAAGTACTTCAACGCTTCAGGTTACAAATCCGTCTTTGCTTGTTCCACTTGCAAGTCAGCAAACTTCTGCAACGTGCGGATCAAGTAATGGTGTTGCATTTGCATCGGCCACTGGCGGAACCGGATCTTATAATTATACATGGTCAGCACCGGGTGGGACTGCCGCTACATTAACAGGTCTGGCCGCTGCAAGTTATACGGTTACAATCAGTGACGCAAACGGCTGTAGTAAAACTGTTTCAGCTATCATTAATAATAACCCAGCTCCTTCAATAACATCTGTTGATTCCACAGCTGTGCTTTGTAACGGACAAGCAAATGGTTCGGCGGTTGTAACTGCATCCGGTAGCGGTACAATCACTTATACGTGGTCAGCTCCTGGTGGAACTGCAGCGACTATAAACGGCCTTTCCGCAGGAACATATACTGTTACTGTATCTGATGCTACAGGGTGTCTTGCAATAAAATCTGTTACAGTTACTCAACCGAATGTAATTACTGCACCAGCTTTCACAACAACTAATTCTTCCTGCAGTGCAAGTAATGGTATGGCGGTTGCCTCTGCTTCAGGCGGGACAGGTGCCCTGACATATACCTGGAGCAGTAATGCAAGTGGAACGACTGCAACTAATTTGTCTGCCGGATCATACGTGCTAACGGTAACAGATGCCAACGGTTGTACTACAACGGCTTCTACAATTATCAATAATAATTCAGGTCCGGTAATCGGCAACATTTCACAAACGGATGTTTTGTGCAATGGCGCAAATACAGGATCAGCAACAGTAACAATAACAGGTGGAAGCAGTTCTTATACTTATATCTGGTCGACCGGAGTTACTGTTATAACAACGGCAAATCAATCTGTCATTAATAATTTATCCGCTGCGACTTACACCGTTACAGTAACCGATAATAATTCATGTGCAGTTACATCAACACTTCAGATCACTGAACCATCAGCAATTGTTTCAACGGCAAGTCAGCAAACAGCAGCTACCTGTGGATCAGCAAATGGAGTGGCCATCGCATCTGCGACTGGTGGAACTGGAACGTTAACATATAGCTGGTCTGCACCTGGCGGAACAGCCTCCACACTTTCCGCTCTTGCGGCAGGAAGTTATACGGTAACCATCAGTGATGCAAATGCATGTAGCAAAACAGCTTCTGCGTTGATCAATAATAATCCCGCTCCTTCAATAACTTCAATCGATTCAGCAAATGTACTTTGTAACGGACAGGCAAATGGTTCCGCAGTTGTAGCTGCTACCGGAAGTGGGACGATCACCTATACATGGTCTGCACCGGGTGGAACCGCAGCAACAATCACGGGACTTTCTGCAGGATCATATACTGTTACAGTGTCGGACGCAACAGGATGTCTGGCAATTAAATCGGTAACAATCATTCAGCCGGGAGTTATTAATCCGCCAACTTTTGTGACAACTAAAGCAACCTGTGGAAACAGTGATGGAAGTGCAGTTGCATCGGCATCCGGCGGAACCGGTGCACTCACATATAAATGGAGTAATGCAGCAACAGGTGTTACAGCAAATAATCTCGCAGCAACTTCGTATACGGTAACTATTACGGATGCAAACGGTTGTAGTATTACATCCAGTACCACAATAAATAATATAGGTGGTCCTGTAATAAATAGTATAACTTCTGTCAACGAATCGTGTAATGCAGGAACGAATGGTAACGCAACAGTTACAGTGACAGGTGGAAGCGGATCATATACGTATATCTGGAGCTCAGGAGTAAATACGGTTACATCCTCTGCAAGCGATCAGATCAATAATCTGCTGTCAAATACATACACGGTTACTGTAATGGATGCAAACAGTTGCCTTGTAGTAACCTCGGTTACTATAACAGAACCGAACGCAATAAACACCCCTTCGTTCGTAATTACAAATGCAGATTGCTCAACCAGCGATGGAGCAGCAATCGCATCAACAACAGGTGGAACGGGCTCTCTGGCTTATAGCTGGAGTACAACAGCAATTGGCGCGACAGCAACCAATCTCTCTGCCGGAAATTATACCGTTACCATTACAGATGGAAATGCCTGCGTGAAAACAGCAGTGGCAACAATCAATAATAATGGCGGACAGTCCATAACTGCAATGACACAAACAAGTGTGTTGTGCAATGGCGGAAGCACAGGAGGGGCACAGGTAGCAATTACCGGAGGTTCATCACCATATACATACGCATGGAGTAGTGGAGCAACGGTGGTTACAAATTCAACCAACGATCCGGTTACTAATTTAGGCGCTGGCACATACTCGGTTACTGTAATTGATGCAAATACTTGTCAGGTTGCTTCAACTGTTGTAATTACTCAACCTGCAGCATTGGCCGGCACAATTACTCCTGTCAATACCAGTTGTGGAAATGCCAACGGTTCAGCTGTTGCATCTTCATCGGGTGGAACCGGAAGTGTAACATATAACTGGAGCAATACTGCATCAGGAGCCGCAATCAGTGGAGTTGCAGCAGGTACATATACACTTACTATGACAGATGCAAATGGTTGTTCAGCCACCAGTACAACAGTAATTAATCCATCTACAGCCCCTTCAATATCTTCAATAGCTGCTGTAAACGAATTATGTAATGGCGCAAATACTGGGTCAGCTACGGCTTCAGTTACGGGTGGAAGCGGTCCGTATACATATAACTGGAGCACATCTGCGACAGCTGTAACCACCGCAACAACCCAGACAATAAATAATCTGAGTGCGGCAACTTACAGCATCACAATTACTGATGCAGCCGGTTGTATTGTAACTTCTACGATAGATGTTACCCAGCCTGCAGGTGTTTTTATAAATGCAATGACTCCTGTAAATGCTAAATGCGGATTAGGCAATGGTTCTGTAACTATAGCGGCAACAGGTGGTTCAGGTGCATTGACTTATTCCTGGAGCACGGGTCCGACTCAGCCGGTGATTACAAACTTACCGGCAGGAACATATTCTGTAATGGTTACGGACGCTAACGGATGTACAACAAGTAGTAGTACTTCAATCATTAATACGGGTGCAATTGTTGCAACGGCAAGCAGTACTCAGACAACAATTGATGAGGGCAATACAACAGTAATTCTTGCTACAGGCGGAACAACCTATAGCTGGACGCCCGCTTCTTCCTTGAGTTGTAACAATTGCGCATTACCGACAGCAAGTCCTACGACCAATACAACCTATACCGTTTACGTAAGTGACATATATAATTGTAAAGACAGCGCAACAATAACCATTCATGTTAAACGTGGCTGCCAGGGAGAAGATTCGGATATTTACATTGCAAATATTTTCTCGCCAAACGGAGATGGAAAAAATGATGTATTGAATTTAGAAGGCGGAGGTATTACAGATATCTATTGGGCAATCTACGATCGTTGGGGAAACATGCTATTCGAAACAACAGATCAGTCGCAAGGATGGGACGGAACAAAAAAAGGAGCCGCTATGGAATCCGGAACGTATGTTTATTACCTGAAGGCCTTGTGCGTGAAATCAAATACAGAAATAAAATTGAAGGGTAACGTAAGCATCGTAAAATAAAAATGAAGCTTTGGCTGTCCCGCCATGGCGAGGTTTAAAATATAAAGTGTCACAATTATATAACAAAAACAAAAAGCCATTCCGGAGAGAACGGAATGGCTTTTGTTTTTTAAAATCAGGGATTATTTTTTATCTCCCTTTTTTTCTCCTTGGTGTTCGCTCTTATATTCTCTTTGTGCTCTTTCAAGCCTTTAAAAATATATTTCCGGGAATAAAAAATAGACCGGCCTTCAAAAATTTTCAGCGGTGCGGAAGCATGTGTGAAATCAAAAAATAATTTTAGCGAGGTAATGCCACCTGCGTTGGAAGGAGCTTCGGTGGCCGAAGTAAGCGATTGCAGGCATGGGTAACTGTGTAACACGAGCGAACGCCAGTGTGCGCCAATCGCGTGAAAAATTATTTTTTGATTTGCTGAAAATTATTGTCAGCCTTGAATTTTTGATTCTTTTTGTTCAAGCAAAAAGAATGGAAAGAAAAATAAAGGAGCCTGGCCCCGATTCCAGCGGTTACCCTCAGAAGCGTAAGGCGAATCAATTATATAACAAAACAAAAAGCCATCCCGGCGAAAACGGAATGGCTTTTGTTTTCAAATCAGGGATTATTTTTTATCTCCCTTTTTTTCTCCTTTGTGTTCACCCTTGTGTTCTCCTTTGTGCTCTTTCTTTCCTTCTTTTTTATCTCCGCCCTTAGCTTCTTTTTTAGTAGCTTCTTGTTTTGCTTTGTGAGCTGTAGCTGGAGTTGCTGCGAACATGGATGCTGTAGCTATTACTGCAACCATCATTAATGCGATCTTTTTCATGTTTTTAAGTTTTAAGTTTTTTATTTACCAGGTACTATACAAGTCCCGTGCCAAGATTTTGTTAAGCGTCGGAATTCATCTTTGCTTCATCAAATAGTGGTTTTTAGTCTTTAGTAGAGAGTCTTTAATCTACGATGTATTCAGTTTTTCCCTTACTTAAGACTTAAGACTAACTACTCAAGACTTTAGACTTTTCTTATCTTCGGCCTGTGAGCAAATTAAAAACAACGATCAGGTATCTGAAATATCTTTTCAGCGCAGGGACAAAGCACGATGTACATTCTCCGTTTGTATTTAACCTGCTCACAAACATCATCGAAAATAATGAAGAGTATTATCCTTATGCAGATATTGAAAATATCCGCCAGCAACTTTTAAGTGATGAAACAAGCATTGAAGTAAACGATCTGGGTGCCGGATCATCTGTTCTAAAAAACAATAAAAGAAAGATCAGTGAAATAGCCAGGCATTCGTTAAAGTCACCTAAGTATGCGCAACTGTTATTTCGTTTGGCCAATCACTTTCATCCGAAAACAATTCTGGAGCTGGGAACTTCTTTAGGCATTACAACGTTATATCTCGCATTGGCAAATAAACAGGCAAAAGTTGTTACAATAGAAGGAAGTGAAAATATTTCACAGCGTGCTAAACAAAACTTCGAAAAACTCAACGCAACAAATATCGAATCAGTCGTTGGAAATTTTGATGACATACTTATATCTTCTCTAAATAAACTTTGCCAACTGCCAACTACTAATTGCCAACTTGATTTTGTTTATTTCGATGGCAATCACCGTAAAGAACCAACCCTCCGCTATTTTGAACAATGCTTACAATATGCGCACAACGATTCCGTTTTTATTTTTGATGATATTCATTGGTCAGATGAAATGGAACAGGCATGGGAACAAATAAAGCAGCATTCACGTGTAACACTTACAATAGATCTGTTCTTCATCGGAATCGTTTTCTTCAGATAAGAACAAGTGAAAGAACATTTTATATTGCGGTTTTAGGAATTCAGCCATTTAACGTACAAATGCACCGTATAACATTATCTTTCTTTGCATTGTTTTTTTCATTCGTAGATTCGTAATTAATTCGTGATTCGCTGATGCCAAACCTATTCGTAATTCGTTATAATTAGTGATTCGTTGATCCCAAACCATTCGTAAATTCGCTTTAATTCGTGATTCGC
>Ga0206957_1016_pt1 | contig 49934 bp, 39 predicted proteins | sample Alteio_BWOrgHeat_32_FD_152975 | JGI IMG/M metagenome (GOLD analysis project Ga0206957, IMG submission 152975) | Enriched cells from forest soil in Barre Woods Harvard Forest LTER site, Petersham, Massachusetts, United States -... | ecosystem: Environmental > Terrestrial > Soil > Temperate forest >...
ATGAGTTAAACAGAACCATTTCCCTGGATCCTATTATGGTTGGTTCTAAAATTTCACTCAACAATATTTTCTTTGATTTCGATAAAGCCACTTTACGCACGCTTTCCAATGTAGAGCTCAAGAACCTTGTTCAATTATTGAAAAGCAATCCCAATTTAAAAGTAGAAATATCCGGTCACAGTGATAGCAAAGGCGACGATGCCTATAATCAGAAACTTTCCGAAGAACGTGCGCAGGCAGTCGTGACCCGTTTGACCGAATCAGGAATTGATTCTTCCCGCATGAAAGCGATAGGATATGGCAAAACAAAGCCTGTGGCCTCCAATAAAACTTCTACCGGTGCTGATAATCCGGAAGGAAGGCAATTAAACAGAAGAGTTGAGTTAAAGATTGTCCAAATCGATTAATCTATAAATTTTACGGGTTCCCGAGCGAATAAGGAAACGCCTCTGATAAATTAAATTTATCAGGGGCGTTTTTGTTGCTTCACATTTCTTACAATTCTAGATAGTAGGTTTGACTGGTAACACTCAACGCAAACGGAGCCTCTTTGCAATTGGGCTCCTGGCATGACAAATTGCAAACTGCAGTATTAAATGTGATTTGCGGTTGAATAAACCCTTTAGGATTTATCTTCGTAGGAAGAAAAACAATTGTTTCAAAATTACTCTTTAATAATTTTATTGTAATGAACGTTTCCGATATTATCTGTAATTCTTAAAAAGTAAATCCCACTGGTAAAATTTTGAATATCAATAGTCTCCAAAACACTTTCCCCTACTTTTGAACCTTGCGCATTAAAAATTTCAACCTTTGACATTTTGGGGCCATCAAGCGTTATATTAGTTTGGCCGGGGTTAGGGAAAATAGTATAACTCGTCTTTATATCATCAGCTGCATGTGTCGAATTCGGATTAACTAATTTTAAATTTGATACTGTTGATCCCCAGGCTCTGACATTATCAACATAAAAGTTTGCTGGAAATATTTCCGCTTCACAATGGGCTCTGACCAATGTATCCATCTCCATAGTAAAATAAACCTGATGTGATGTATTAAAATAATTAGCAGTTGCATATCCGCCTACACGTTCATTATTCAGATAAAATACGATACTATCCGTGCGCCAGTCAACTCCATACGTATAGTAATCATCGTAAAAGCGGTATCCAACTGCATAGGTTGGGATTGGAGCACGATAAGGTACGCTATGATCATATGCACTTGAAATAAATACCTTTCCATTTCCTTCAGCCTCTACTACATTTATATCCTGACCTGTTGTTCCAGTTTCGCTGTACAACCAAAAACCTGACCAAAGATCCTTCCCTCTAGGTAGTTTTAATCGGCTTTCGACGTAACCATAAGTAATTGAATTGTTACCCTGTCCGCTACGTGTGCCCGCCATGCCTGAAGTGTATTCATAGTTTTTTGTTTCATTAAACATTCCATAACCACACTGTCCATACCAGCAACTCCAAGTCCGGCTAACAAGTGGATTTTTTTTAAGGGCGGTTAAGATCAAAGTACCCGAATTTTGAGCTGTATTCTCATTATAATAATTGTCGTAACACCTGTTAGGACCATGGTTGCCCCAATCAAACTCGGCAAACCATCTGGTTGGATCCAATGTTGATGCATTAAACTCTTCCTGCCAGCTTGGTGTCGGATGTCCTGGTCTGCTTTGGCCATTTACAACATTTCTCAAAAAAGAATATACTTTGTTATCCGTTATCCCGGTATAAAAAAACTGTTTGTCACAACAGCTTATCGCTATAGGACCACTTCCACTAGTTGACGTTGTTGGTACTTTTCCGTAGTACCACTTTTTACCTGCAGTCAAACAGGCTGCACAATCATATCCTCCATTAGCATTAATAACATTAGGGTTGGTTGGCGTGTCCCATCCAGTACCGTTTCCATTCGCATCACATGGATCCATACAGGAAAAAGGAAAGATAGTGCATATCGCGTCATCATAAATACACATATTGATCCGATTGTCATTTCCATTATAAAATACGTGGTATGATTTAAAAGTTTGAGTAGTGGATCCTTCTTCGTAAATATCATTACTCCAAACATACATAGGAGACCCTGCTTTTGCAGGATCCGAAGTACTGACCAGAACAGAATTATTCCATGCCGAACCAGTTTGCCACAATCGCCATACGTGATTATCCACTGAATTAAAATAAAAAATACTTCCATCGTATTGAACTATATCTGAGCTCGACCGCACATTTGTTGAACCTTGATTAGGAAGAACGCTGGATTGCCATGAAGAAGTATAAAACAGATTTACTACTTTAGAATTAACATCCGTGTAAAATAAACTATTCCCATTATTAGATATATTACATCCGGTTCTGACAGTAGTAGCAGCAGAAACAAGAGGCCAAAATCCATTAGTCCAACCAGTACCATTCCATAAAATGTCGTACACTTTATTATCAGTGCCTATAAAGTAAACATGAATATCTGTGACAACCAACGAGCAAGTTGATAAAGCGTTAACTGATTGTGCTGAAGAAAGTTGAGTGCCACCAGTCCAATTTGTACCATTAAAATACAGTTGACAAATTTTACCATTACTGACATAATAGATCTCACAACCATTTGTGTGTGTATTAAGTGTTAATTGAGTGCCGGTAACAGTAGCCTGACCGGGTATCAATAAACTGTATTGCCACCCAATTGTTGAATTCACCCACTGCAAACTATATATTCTCGAATCAACAGCGGCAATAAAGAATAATTGATCCCCATAATTTACAATGTTTGTACCAAATTTTACATATGGGCAACTTGTCCCACCAAGTGGAGCAGATGCAGTTGTCCAAGTCGAGCTCGCGTCATCCCAGTGTGTATCATAAATCTTACTGTCGATACCATTAATAAAATAAACGTGTGTAGGTGTTGTAATCATGTTTGAAGCACTTCTTACCGGCAAAGAAGACAACGGGACTTTACTGCTGGTAAAACCATAATTGGCAGTCTGCGCACTGGCAATACTAGTTATAGTAAGAAGCAATCCTACAACAATACTTTGGGGGATTTGAAATAATTTCATATGAAGGTTTTAAGATTCATTATTAATTGCAATTGAGTGCTAACATTAACATTTTGGCCATTTTTTTCGCAACTTATCTTCAGGCATTAACAAAGCGGAATTAGTTTCACATTTTCTCAATGGCGCTATTATCATTTAACACTCTATCGTGAAGAATAATTACGCAAAATAAATTACTCATTGATTATTTTTTGAGTTCTTGTCCCCGAAGCATTTGTTATCTTGATTACGTAAATACCCTTGGCCTGATTGCTGATATCAATTTCAGTTTCTTTACTTAAAACTTTTGTTTGTGAAAAAATAAGCTGCCCAAAAGTATTATAGATATAAATGTCAAAATCAGCCGGATCGCCATTTATAACAGAGAATTTCCCTGAATTTGGATTGGGTACTATTTTAAATAAAACATCATTGTTCAAATTATCTATACCCGTTACAAGTTTGCATGAGCTGCATGGAACTATTTTAAACGCATAATCGGGTGCCGGGTTTGTTGAAGGTGCAGCCCCCAGGGTTGGCGATGGAATAATCAGGTTGCCACTTGCATCAGACGTGACGATTGTATTTGGAATAGAAGCAGCTCCGCCTGTTCCTCTTGTATTAAACCAGGAAACGGAATACTTCGTATTCGGAGAGAACTGCGTTAACGTAACATTTTCATTTACAGATGTAAGAGGATCAGTATAATTATCATCTGGGTAAGCAATCCAATAGCAAGCTTGAGGATAATCCTTATTAGGCATCGGCTTGCTGGAATCAAATGATATATAACGAGCGTCATCAATACAACTGGAAGTTGTTGCCGCACTTGTGCAATAACTGGCAGTATTCCCCGTGAATTCATACCTGATCCCATCCACGGAGTTATAGAATGTATTTAATGCACAAGAGCTTGGTATCGTGATGCGGTTAAACCAATAATCCGTTCTGTTTTTTATCCAGCCTAAAGCGAGAGTTGAGGATGCATTTTTTACTACAAATGCTTCAACATTTGCGTTGTCTGAAGAACCGCAGCCACCATTATTTAAATCGTTATCTGTACAAACAGGATATTTCTGGCCAACAAAATTGTACACATTAAAATCAATGCCTGATAAGAAACTTTTTAAAGGAATAAAATCAGATCTGAAAGACCAATCCCACCACCAATCTAAGCCTGCACCAAATGCACCACTCAAAGCTGTTGCCCACAACGCATCGTGAAAACTTCCTCCATTAACCCACGGGGGCGGGGGATTCATTTCCTCCATCAAAAAAGGTTTATTATACGCTGCTAAATAATCTTTTGTTCTTGAAAATGCCCGATGCTCAATGTTTCTGCTAACATTATCATAATTGTGATAACTCGTAAAATCCATCTGAGAACCAGCAGACGATGAGAAAACATCATCGCTTGGGTCGGAGTATGGCGAACCATTATCACATCTTGGGCATGCCCCCGCCTGGCTTGTTGTTATTAAATGTCTCGTATCACCTAATCCGCCTCCTGATGTAGCATTTTTTATGTAACTCGCATTGTTAATATGCCAGTCTCTGACTCTTTGTCTAACTGTAGAATTATTATCATACTGATAAATGGTGGGCGCAATAAGGTGGTCAGTTCCAATACTATTTATTTCGTTTAAAAATTCATACGCTGCAATATTCGTTGAATATCCCCAACGCGACACAATGTAACGCAATTTTTTCCTATAGTAATCGGTAGCATCAACACCAGAACCATCTATAAAAAAATCTCCCGGATCATTTACTCCGGTTATGAGATTTTGATTCGATGATTTATATGGATTATTACTCCACATATCGTATTGTGACCAAAATCCGGAAATACTATTCGTGAATGGATTCGTCATATCCATGCATAATATGGCATAGATACCATTGCTTTTGGCTGTATTGATGTATTTATCTAATTCCCATGCATGCATCTGGCGCCCATCATAATTATTTAATGTTTCCCATTCAATCCCGTATGACCACGGGGCCATCATCACTCTGGTAAAATTACCGCCATTAGTTCCTATATCATTTAATGTATTATAAAGATGATCGAAGTCAGACGGTGCTGATGTAGCATTCACATTCGCGGCGTTGTTTGCAAAAGCTACATTTTGCCCAATAGGAAAAAACCCTTCTCCTGTTCCGCTATACACCAGGTAGCGGTTGCTGGAACCTATTTTTAAATATCCTTTATTTGATGATGAAACGCAGTTGAATGAATTGCAATTTCTCTGGAGAGCCAATGTGTTCCCGGATATGTCTTTATAGTTTACCGTAATAGTATAGGTCCACGTACCTATTTCATCCGGAGCGTACCTGACGCGAAAATGATATGGAGTCGCAACCTCTGTCCAACCCAGCACATTGTCATCAGGGGATGCTGTGTTGCGGACATATTCTCTATAATAGAACCCATATATTGTTTTTTGGGCGCCACTTGGTGCTGTGAAATTTGCTTCCACATCAATACCATATGTATTTCTTGTTGAATTAAAAGTAGACCAATCGGGATCGTATGGATTTATATGCGGCCCACCCGAGTTATTAGTACCTTTAAAAAAATCGTCGATCCTTGTATTTATATCACTTGGCATTTCCAACCCAATTTCAATTTTCTCGTATTTGCCAACATTGGATGTTCCTGTGGGTTCTATCATTAACATATGGGGGTAATCGATTTTAGCAACGAATACTCCTGGTCCGCCACCTGAAGCGTGATTTGCCCGAAACCCAACGGCGCCACTGGCTCCGGGTTCCAAATAAATAGTATTTCCCGCCTGGTAAGTCACATTCGTTGATCCACTTATGTATACAGTATTTGAAGTATTCGCAAGAGGGGAGGTAATGGTATTCGGCGCATAATAGTTTTGTACTGTTCCGTTGTTGTTTATTGAGTTGATCGTTTGGTTTCCTGAACACTGAGCATCCAGCTGTCCGGAAAACAAAACAACACTAAACAAAAAATTAATAAAATATTTCATATGAATTTTTTCTCAATCAGTTATTTTTTTGCGAGAGCTAATTTTTTTTCCAGTAAAGCATTTTTTTTCTGAAGATCATCTAATTTTTTGTTCATCTCAATCATGTACAAAGTAAGCTCCTCAATTTTTTCCATCATGTCCTTTTGTGTTTCAGCAACTTTCAAACCTTCTGTCTCAACCTGATCGGCTGGCGGAATATTAGGTAAGTGTTTGTTTTTTTTCAAGTATGTCTCTAGTTCATTTAAAGGCATCAGCTTGTATTCTTTTGAAAATACATAATCACACCAACCGGTTTGGACAATAACTTCCTTTGCTCTAATAGTTCCGCATACATCCAGTTTGTATGAAGGGGAATCAGTACCAATACCAATATTTCCATTTGCTTTTAATGTCATTCCTATTTTACTTGGAAAGACGCTTGCGTCAGATAGTGTCTGATCGGCACTTCCCGTACTGCTTACTGTCACAAAGCGCATATCACCAGCCACATTAGCAACAATACCACAGCCTCCATTATTACCTCCATCTGTAGACGCGATCCAGTTGTTTGAAGAGTTTCTGGCCAGATTAAAACCCATATAACCGGTAAGATAATATCCCGTTGCTTCACCCACATCCCCAAGTGAAACACGGGTTGTCCCGCTCCCTACCTGCAGTCGACCAATCGGGGTGGAGGTTCCTATAGCTATATTTGCTGCAACTTCCAGAACTCCGCTGCCACCGGCATTTATTTTCATATTACCTGTTGTTTCATCATCAACAATTGTGTGTTTAAGGTTCTGGCTGGCATCGAAAAACCTCAGCTGTGAAGTCCAGCCCGTTCCATTGCCTACTAAATCTATAGTAGAATTAACGGATCCATTTCCTTTAGCTTTGATTGTACCGCCAACCCACATCGTGTTATTCCCGCTTAACTGAAACCTTAAATACCCCGTTGTCTGGTCATCAATCATTGCATAACGCAGACCTCCACTTCCGTCCATAAAACGCAATTGGGAAACCCATCCTGTTCCATTCGGAATAATATCAATAGTTGAATTAATATTTGTTAAAGATTGCTTTACAACAAAACTGCTGGAAGGCGAATTGCTTCCGATACCAACGTTGGAGTTAGTCCATAGTGGATTTGTTCCCGACCACTGCGAATATACCTGAAGAGTTGCGGACGAAAATACAAGAGTTAAAATGATAGCAGCGCGGAATAATTTGTTTTTCATACTGAAATATGTAAAGTTAGGTTTCATCTTTTATTGTCAATAATATCCAAAGTGATATTATAAATCAACATAAAAGTATAGCAATGGTTTTAAGAATTTATATTCCATTTAACAAATGGCGTGTTCCATTTAGCGGATGGTAGATCTCATTGAGCAGATTGCTAAATCAAGTAAATTTATAGTTATTGGTAAAATTTATCAGGAATCCCTATCTCATTACAATAAATATCCAATCAAAACGTCTCACAGAATATGACAATTGAAAATAAAAAAATAGCCGTAGTCGGAGGCGGCCCGGGAGGACTAACATTGGCAAGACTTTTACAACTGAAAGCTGCGAATGTAAAAGTGTATGAGCGGGATCTCAATAAAGATGCGCGGGTGCAAGGCACAACACTGGATCTGCATGAAGAGTCGGGTTTAAAGGCTTTGCGGCACGCACAACTGTTAGATGAATTCAAAAAGAATTTTCGTCCCGGTGCAGATAAAATGATTATTGTAAATGAGCAGGCAGAAATTTTTTTCAGCGACCACGATCGAAAAGTGGAAGAAGATTTTGGCAGCGAACATTTCCGTCCTGAAATTGACCGGGGGCCGTTAAGAAATTTATTGCTCGGATCCTTGCAACCTGATACTGTTGTATGGGATAGTCAGTTTATCTCCATGGAAAAACAAGGAGATGGCTGGCAACTGCATTTTAAAAACGGAACATCTGCCTATGCCGATATAGTCATTGGCGCGGACGGAGCCAATTCTAAAATTCGTCCGTACATAACTTCCATCAAGCCTTTTTATTCGGGCATCTCCGGCATATTAACTGTGGATGGAATATATAATTCTGAAACAACAGCGCCTAACATTCATAAACTTTTGAAAGGCGGAAAAATTATGGCGTTCGGTGGTGGAAAAACATTTACAGTCGCCTCCAAAGGAGATGGGAGCCTGGCTTTTTATGTCTCCTATAAAGTAGATGAAACTTGGCTGAAAAAAATAGATTTTACGGATCCGGCACAAGTGCTGGCCTGGTTCAAAAAAGATTTTGCTGAATGGGGAAATGTATGGCAGGAGTTATTTAAAAATGCCGGAACCACTTTTATTCCTATCCCGATTTATTGCATGCCTTTAGATCAAACCTGGCAGGCTTTACCAAACCTCACTATGCTGGGCGATGCAGCACATTTAATGCCCCCCTTTGCAGGCGAAGGCGTAAACATGGCCATGCTGGATGCATTGGAACTAAGGGATTGTTTATGCAGCGAAAATTTCAGTGACACTCAAACTGCCATTGCCTCTTACGAAAACCAAATGCGCAAACGGGCCGCAACCGCAGCGAAGGAGTCTTTAGACAATGGTGATAAGATGCATAGTATAGATGCACTTCAAAAGATGCTGGCGTTTTTTGACGGGATGGCAAAATGAAAAGTGTTTTGCAATCTAGTTCCATCTCTAATTTCAACTTGCTTAATTATTCTTCTTTATAATTTTTCGAAGAAATGTATTAGCGTTTTCCATATCAATCGTTAAAAAATAAATTCCTTGCTCCAATTGATCCAGCTGGATTGTTTGTGATGCGATCGTATTTTCCTTCTTATAAACTATTCTACCCATAACGTCAGCTATCGACAGTGTGATCCTTTTACTCTCTGCGCTATTGAAAAAAATATGTAAATCATTATTTATAGGATTGGGATAAACCGAAAACTCCGAAGACTTATTTCTGTCAACGGTTACAATAGAACGGGATGAACTTTTACCATCATTATCGACTTCACTCAATCTGTAATACGTTAAACTATCAACTGCATACCAATCAGTAAATGAATAATTAATAAGCGTGCTGCTGCTGCCTGCTGCGTTAACATGGCCAACTGATTGAAAAGTAAATCCGTCATTGCTTCGTTCAATTTCAAAATAATCTGAATTGGTTTCAGAAGCGGTCTGCCAATTTAAGTTTACATTTTGATCATCCACAACAGCAGAAAAAGAAATCAGCTCAACCGGAAGTCCGGAACTCGCCGGCGTTACTTTTCTGATCCTGTTATTTCCTGTATCAGCAATGTAAACAGCACCGCTCGCATCTACAGCAACACCATCCAGGAAGCTAAGTTTGGCAGAAGTGGGGGATCCTCCATCACCGCTAAAGCCACTGGTTCCATTTCCGGCAACTGTAGTAATGATACCGGTGGACTTTGTTACTTTGCGTACGCGTTTATTGTTCTGATCCCCGATATACAGATTTCCGGATTTATCAAACGCAAGACCTGTGGGGTAAGATAATTCGGCAGCTGTAGCTAATCCGCCATCTCCTGCAAAGCCACCGGTTCCATTGCCTGCAATAGTAGTAATGATGCCCGTGGTTGCATCAATCTTCCGCACTCTGTTGTTCTCCTGATCTGCAATGTAAATATTATTGGCGGCGTCTAAAATGATGATCTGAAGATAATTCAGTTCCGCAGCTGCAGCTAATCCTCCATCACCGCTATATCCGGCAGTTCCGTTACCCGCTATAGTTGAGATCAAACCTGTTGAAGCAGTTACTTTACGGACTCTGCTGTTTTTTAAATCGCCTATGTAAATATTGCCGGAACCATCTACAGCTATTCCGAAAGGATAATATAACTCAGCCGCAGTTGCCAGGCCGCCATCACCACTGAAACCTGCTGTTCCATTTCCGGCAACAGTAGAAATGATCCCTGTGGAAATTGTTACTTTACGAATGTTCATGTTATAAAAATCCGCGATATAAATATTTCCGCTGGCATCTAATGCTAATCCCATTGGGAAATTCAACTTCGCCGAAGTTGCTAAGCCACCATCACCGGTATTTCCAGCGGTACCGGTACCTGCAATAGTTGTAATGATCCCCGTAGAAATAGTTACTTTTCGTACACAGTGACAGCCATCACCTGAAATGTAAATGTTACCTGACGCGTCTAACACTACTATTTCTGCATTCTCTAAAGTCGCTGACGCAGCAGGCCCGCCATTACCAGTGTAGCCATAGGTTCCTGTGCCAACTATTGTTGAAATAGTTTGAGCGTAAATAATTTGTTGCATCATGAGGATTACAATACATGCAATGATCATTTTTTTTCTTTTGCTATCAGTTCGCGGATAGCAATGATTGTGTGTTAGCATTTTGTTTCTTTTAAAAGATTAAACAATCAGTTAAAAGTTCTTGTGCTGAACTTCACAATGCTTTGTAGAAATGTAATTTAAGAGAGGAGAAAAATGCGTTTGGAGATAGACAGGTTGTAAAATAAATATGATGTTACCCATAAACGCATCATACCTGACTCAAGCTTCATTTCGCGAAAGCATTGTCAATTCGGTAAAGGCAGGTCTCCTGACTTGTAACATTTTTACCATCCTTCCCATTCTATTGTTAGAACAGTGGATTTATTTTCGGTAAAAACTTAGCGTTACTTACAGTTGCGCGACAGTTCGTGATTTTAACACGATTCCCTATTATTCTACAGTTAAGCAGAACCTTTTCCGGTTGATGAAGAAATAAAGTAAAGAACTCGTTGTACAAATATACGATAAATTGAATTTCTGGTTGTTGAAGGAGATATACTTCATTCAGGAAATTATTGCATAAGAATATTATTGAGGTGTTGGATTTGCAGCATGGGTAAAATTATTATTCGTAAAACAAATAACAGAACAGATAAAATGTCGTTTCAGTTAAATTTTTACAAGAGAGATGGAGAAGGATTACTTCTCCCAGATAATGTTTATACTGTAATTAAAGGACTTTACATATAAGCAGTATTCGAAAAATTTGGTGCTGAGCCGCAAAAAGTGGCTCTGGGCTTTTCTTTTTATACTGGCACTCAAGCATGAACTGGCGGCTTAGCCCCGCTAATCCAAACGCTCACGGCGGGGCTAAGCCTTCTCATTGAAAATAGAGTTATCCCAGTGCTGTTCTGCTTGATTGATTTATTAATTCTTCGGCTCAATAGGAGCCTTTATGCCTCTTCCCCAGATAATGAACATTGCCAGGCCAGTTAATACAATGAGAAAACCCATTGGCTTCATATCGCCTACAGATATATTAAGGATCAATGCTGAAACAAAAACAATAGCTGCTCCGATAGCTGCCCAAACCGTTAACCGGGGTTTTATTTTTAAGATAGATGGTAATAATAAACCTACAGCACCTAATAGTTCAGCTATCGCGACAAAATGAATAAAGCCTTCTGAGATATGCTTTGCCCATTCCATCTTTCTTTGATCTTCAATTGATGTTGTGAATTTCATTACACCAGCCATTAACAACATAATTGCCAATATAGATTGCGCCACCCATAGGGAGACATTCAATACTTTTGATTTTTTCTTTTCCATGATTTCCATTTTTTAAACTTGTTTTAAATTGTTTTTTATTGTTTGAATTTTTGTTTCGAATTCCTTTTTAAGGCCTTCATTGCTGATACCAGTGAGAATATTAAAATTCATGCTGAAGCCGGGCAGTGAAAATGTTTCCAGGACATTACCTCCGCTATGCGGTAAATGCTTTTGGGCGATGTCAAGAACACCCCCACCTCCGCGGCCTCCGTATGAAGTAGCCATCAGGAACATAGGCTTATTGCCAAATACCGGGCGGGTTTTGATCCGGGAAACCCAATCATAAATGTTCTTGAATGCCACTGAATAATTTCCGTTATGTTCCGCCAGCGAAATGATGAGGAAGTCGCTCCCATCAATTTTTCTGGCAAAATCATGAGCCAACTGTGGAATACCATCACTCAACTCCCTGTCCGTACTGTAAAGCGGCATTTCATAATCGTTCAAGTCCAAAAGTTTTACATCATCGCCCAGGAAATAAGAGCTGGCATGTACAACTAGTTTTTTATTGATTGAGGTAGAACTATTGCTACCTGCGAACGCAAGAATTTTCATATGCTATTTTGTTTTTCGTATTTAATTTCTCCGTACTTACCGTTATAAAAATCATTGTAAGCCTGGGAGATTTCATGTTCTGTATTCATAACAAACGGACCTGCGGCAACAATTGGCTCGCTGTAATGTTCGCCTCCGAATAGAATGATATCAGTTGCTTCATCCGATCCTGTGAATTCAATCAGACCTTCGTTGTTGTCGAAAGAAATGAACTCGCCTTGTCTGTAATTATCAGCATTAATCGTTGCAGCAGTGAGCGGAAGAAAAGCAGCATATTCCAATCCTTCTTCGGTTTCAAGAAAGAATTTCTTGCCCGGTTCAATGTGGATATGGTAAATGAATTGTTTTGAATAGTCAGGAATTTTTGAAGTCAGGCCTTCATATTTTCCAACGATCACTTTAATCCAGCCATTACTGGCAAGGTCTTTTTTAGGAATCTCGTTGGCCTGCACAGGTAGGTAGTCAGGTTTTTCAGCTTTGTTTTTTGCCGGTAAATTAATCCAGAACTGCATGCCATGAGTTAAAAGGTCACCGCTTACAGTATCTACATTAAAACTTTCGTCATGAATAATGCCGTTGCCAGCTTTCATCCATTGCGCGCCGCCTGTTCTTACCAGGGCATGATGACCATTGCTGTCGTTGTGATCAGCTTCACCATTTATAACATAGGTTAACGTAGCTATACCGCGGTGAGGATGGGCACCTGTACCGTTCACTTCATGTCGCTCTTCACCAGGATTGTGTTTTTCCGGCATTAGATGATCAAGAAAAACAAAAGGACCTACCGCATCTACAAACCTGTTAGGCAGGATGCGGTTTACTTTGTATGGACCAACATCGGCTCTGTGGCCGCGTGTGGTTAATGTTATTTGCTTTGATTTCATGGTATTGAATTTTAAAATCAGTAATTGAATTAACTGATACAAAGGTGCAGCGGGTGAAGCGCGGAAAACGTTGATAATTGATAGAAAAGAATGTTGACAAATGTCAACGAACTACTAAAAGCCGGAAAGGATGCGAGTATAATTTATTTTTTTACAGCGTTATGCCTGACGCGACTGAGGGTTTCTTTGGTGATACCCAGGTAAGATGCAATGATATGCTGAGGGAAACGATCAAGAAATTCCGGATAAGTTTTTGCCAGCTCTTCATAACGCTTTTCAGCTGACTGACTGATGTTCGAATCAATTCTTCGCTGCAGAGCCAAAGCGTGCCTGTAATCCATTTCGCGCAGCATTTCGGAAATAGCAGGAATTGGAGCAACAAGAGAAAGGAAATCATCTTTTGTTGCTACCAGAAGATCTGTGTCTTCCCATGCATCTATATTGTACTTCGAAGGAGTTAACATCGTGAAGCTTTCGCGATCACCGACCCACCAGTTTTCAATAGATAAATATGCTATATGCTCTGAGCCCTTTTCATCAACGGTATATTTCCGCATAGCACCTTTTACAATAAACGCTACGTATTTGGATACTTCTCCTTCCTGCAGAAAAAACTGACGCTTACGCAGCTTTTTAGGAATAAAGCCTTTTTTTATTCCTTCAATATTCGCAGCTGTTAGTGCTGTTGTTGAATGTTTTTTAATGTATGTTATTAGTAATTCATGCATTGAGCTAACAAATCTCTAAAAAAATGCCAAATTATTAGCATAAGTCTTCAAAAAAGTAAAGTTTTATATCAGGGTAACAGAGGTCATTTCCTTTTTACACAGATGCTTAAGCGAGAGCTTGCCGGATTAGCTCCGCTGATCCTGTTGCTCACGGAGGGGCCTAAGCAAATTTCATATCCCAAAAAAACATTAACTTTATTATCATGCAAACGGCTGTAAATACAAAGTCTGAGTTACTTGCTCGTCTAATTGCGAATAGTGATCGCATTAGGCAATATGGAGTGAGAGAGATCGGCGTATTCGGATCTTTTGTAAGAGATCAGGCAAAAGAAAACAGCGATGTTGATTTTTATGTAAACATTGCACCTGAATACAAAACCCTTAAAAATTTTATTGCTCTTGGCGATATGCTGGAAGAACTTACGGGGCGAAAAATAGAACTTGTTACTCCTCAATCTTTGAGTAAATATATTGGTCCTTATATATTAAAAGAAGTAGAATATGTACCCCTCGCAGCTTGAGTTTTTACGTCACATTTTAGACGAGTGCCATTATATTTTAAAAGTGACCGAAGGTAAATCCCAGGAAGAAATCATTAATGATGAAACACTAAGCAAAGCGCTGATCCGCAGCTTAGAAATTGTCGGAGAAGCTACCAAGCGTACCGACGAGAATATTAAAATCAAATACCCTTTTGTTAATTGGAAAGAAATGGCAGGAATGCGCGATCGGCTTATTCATGATTATTTCGGGGTTGACTACGACATTGTATATAATACTATCGTCAACGACATACCTCAACTGCACGAAGAGCTGCAAAGAATTATTCACATAGAAAACAAAAAACAGGATTAGCTCCGCTGATCCTATTGCTCACGGAGGGGCCTAACCAAAGCAAATCCGCTGTGCCGCAAAAAGCGGCTCCGGATTTTTCTTTTTATACAGGTGCTCAAGCCGAGAGCTTGGCACCTGTATAAAAAGAAAAATCCGCCCCTTTGGGGAGCGGATTTACTTTGGTTGCCCGAGCAGGATTCGAACCTACATAGTCAGAATCAAAATCTGAAGTCCTGCCTTTAGACGATCGGGCAATTTTCCGTTATGAATTACGGGGAGGCAAATTTAATAAATTATTTTTTCTCTGCAATAGGTCTAAAAAACTGTCATTTTTCGTGAAATCAAGGTTTCATTGCTCTGAAGTGTGTAATAATAGACTCCTCCGGCCAGTTTATAGCTGGAAGGATTCAGGATATAATCATAACTGCCTTCCTCAAATACTTCGTTGTCGTATAGTTTAGCCAGGAGTTTTCCCATGGCATCATAGAGGAATAAATTCACCTTACAACGCTCGCTCACATTGAATTTAATCCAGGTAGAAGAACCATTCACCGGGTTGGGATAATTTTGTTCCAGTCCTATGTACTTAGCTGTTGACGTGCTTTTCGGGATCCCAAGTAATGTACTTTCTACCAGTGAGGTCCATGCGCTCATCACCCCGTGATATTCCATCCACACGGGACGGATCACATTATTCACAGCTGAGATCCCAATGTAATCTCCGAAAAATACGCCCGGGTCCGGCGCAAATGATTGCTGGTTGATCTTCACATTGGTAAAGGTTTGTCCTCCGTCAATCGACCAGGCCAGGTATACATCCGTAGAATCCCCGCTTGTGAAATTCCTTCTGTCGTAAAATGTTCCATATAAATAGCCTGTTGTCTGGTCTACTGTCATCCAGCTCATGAATTGCTGGCTGCCCGGCACATCGTCATTCACACGCCATAGGTGCTGTCCAGGTTGATCCTCCGTCGCTTGATTTGATCAGCCACACATCAGTATCTGTTGTTCCATTTCGCTGATCAGTCCAGTTCACATAAATAGTTCCGTTGTTCGGACCTCCGCTCTGGTCGCAGAATGTAGCAGGCATCCCGTTACAACGCTGCAATCCGCTGATATTATAATCCCAGCCTCCCGGCAGATCCGAAATAACTTTATCAGTGGGTAACCACGTCGTTCCGTCGTCTGTAGACATGTTAAATATAATTCCCAGGGGGCCAGCCCAGATCGCGTAGATCTCTCCATGGGCGCCAATTGCAGGGACACAGCCTTCAACGGTTCCATCTGAATCGGAACAATCTCCTGCATGCGTACTGATCCGCTGGGGAGTGCTCCAGGTTAAACCTCCGTCGGATGATTTTGAAAACAGGATCACCGAACTATCGCCCGGCGCTGTGCTTCCATAATGATCGAAGGATGTCCAGCAAACATACATTTCATTTGTTTTCGGATTGATCGCCACTCCGTGTTTATCTTGTAGCTTGCCATCGGTATTAGGTTCTGTGAATGCGCCATCACTCCAGGTAATACCAGCGTCCGTTGATTTTTGAATAACGATCCTGTCCAGGAAACCCGGGCCGCCAAATGTCTGGGAAGGATCCGAAAGGTGCAGGTAATAAAAACTCCCTGCCGTATCCGCAATAATAATTGGATCGCCCCATACACCGCATACAGTAGAGGAAATAGAAGATTGAGTCCAGGTAAGTCCGCCATCTGAAGAATAATATTCCAGGTTGATATTTGCGCCCGCTACCATTTGATTGGGATTCTTTGGGTTAATACAAATAGAAACTTCATCCGGATAATTACTGCCGATCAAAACACTCTGATATTGCGCCTGCATTGAAACAGCCAGACATAAAATAAAAATAACGAAGATCTTTTTCATTGGAAAATTGTTTAAATAAAATTACTTCAAAACAGGATAGTCTGTTGCAATGATAAATGTACGAAACTATAAAAAGCAATTGCCAATTTGCTAATTCAATCAGCGTTTCAATCGGGCATTTTAGTGAAACTGGTCTGTACAATTAACCGCGGCTTAACAAAAATTAACCTTTTCAATATACAATTTCCTTAAAAAGCACGTTAGCTAAAGCAACTCTAATCTAATGACTGTTTTTAGGTTTATTTCAGTAAATTCGTCCCTTTATATTTTAGTAACTATTTAAAATTTATGTTTTAAGAATTTTATGAGCAGATTTGGATTTAGACGAGACGCAAATTGCAGCTAACCTGCCGGCCTGCCGGCCTGCCGGCCTGCCGGCAGGTAGCTCTGTTCCTACGCTGTAGCTTCGGCCTAGGCGTAGCGACCTCTTAGCAAAATTTGCAACGATGAATAAATTAAAATATGCCATAAAAAATTAATTAGATAAAATTTAAACAGTTACTTAGACAGAATTTAAGAAAACCAGAACCTCGAGCTAAAAACTTCGAACTTCGAACTAAATGAATATGAACTACAAACGCATTAACAACATCACAGGCTGGGCTGCATTTGCTGTGGCCGCATACACATTCCTGTCAACCATTGAACCAACGGCCAGCTTCTGGGACTGCGGTGAGTACATTGCCACTGCGGTTAAACTTCAGGTAGGTCACCCTCCGGGAGCTCCTTTGTTCCAGATGATCGGACGTTTTTTCAGCCTGTTTGCGGGCAGCGACCTGACCAAGCAGGCAAAGATGGTGAACATCATGTCGGCATTGAGCAGTGCGTTTGCTATTTTATTTTTATTCTGGAGTATCACTGCCCTGGCTAAAAAAATTGTTACGGCAAATGGCGCAGAGCTGACAGATGGAAAAATCTGGGCAATCATGGGGAGCGGACTAGTAGGCGCATTGGCTTATACATTTACGGATTCATTCTGGTTCTCGGCTGTTGAAGGTGAGGTTTATGCGATGTCGCAGATGTGCACTGCACTTGTGTTCTGGGCCATTCTCAAGTGGGAAAGCGTTGCCGATGAGCCGCATGCCGACCGCTGGATTATTTTTATTGCATATATATTCGGGCTTTCAGTTGGTGTCCATTTGCTGAACTTACTGGCAATCCCGGCAATCGTATTTATTTATTATTTCAAGAAATTTTCTGTCAACAATAAAAGCTTTATCATCACCGGGATCCTTTCCATTCTTATCCTGGGCGGTGTTCAGGCCGGGATCATTCCGGGTATCGTAAATCTTGCAGGTAACTTCGAATTGTTTTTTGTGAATACTGTTCATCTTTCCTATAACTCAGGCACGATCATTTATTTCGTGATGCTGATTGCATTAATCGTCATCGGGTTGATCTACACACATAACGAATCAGAAAAATATTTTAATTATTTCATGGTACTTGGTGTAGTGTTCTTTATTATTTCATTGCTCTCCAGCAGCAATGCTTCTGCAGGTGTCTCCCGCTTTATTCTTGGTGGCGCTTCCCTGGCACTTCTTTATTATGCGCGCAAACGTGTGGCCTTGCTGAATACCATCATCCTCAGTTTTACCGTACTCTTAATCGGTTATTCTTCATTCGTAATGCTGGTGATCCGCTCCAATGCGAATACACCTATGAATGAGAATGCCCCGAAAGATGCGATCAGTTTACTGGCTTATTTAAATCGTGAACAGTATGGCGACTGGCCTATCGGTTATGGTCCATATTACAACGCTCCGCTGGATCGTGAAAAACCTTATCTCGATGGAAACCCTGTCTACATCAGGAATCCGCAGACTGCTGCGCAGGACAATACAGGCAAAATGAAATTGCCAACTGAAACGCCAAACATTCAAAAAAACAAATCAGGCGGAGCGGATAAATATATTATTTCCGACACCCGGGAAAGTTCTATCCCGAATTACGATAAAGATTATTGCACCGTTTTCCCCCGTATGTGGAGCACACAATCCAATCACGAAGCGGCTTACCGCAACTGGGGTGGAATAAAACGTGATAAAACTACCGACGCGGAAGGCCATGAAAAGCCTGTTAAACCTACATTCGGAGAGAACCTTACTTATTTTGTTTCCTACCAGATCAACTGGATGTACTGGCGTTATTTCCTGTGGAATTTCAGCGGAAGACAAAATGATATTCAAGGGCACGGCAATGTAACAGATGGAAACTGGATCACCGGCTTTAAATCATTCGACGACTGGAGACTCGGAAGCAAAGGAACCTTGGAAAGCAATAAAAGCAATAGAGGAACCAATGCATTTTACGGGCTTCCTGTTTTACTTGGTCTGATTGGTTTGTTCTATCATTTTAATAAACACAATAAGGATGCATTTGTGGTATTACTGCTGTTCATCTTTACAGGCTTCGCTATTATTATTTACCTGAACCAATATCCTTATCAGCCCCGCGAACGTGATTATGCATATGCAGGATCATTCTATGCGTTTGCAATCTGGATCGGGATTGGCGTGCTTGCCGTATTTGATTGGCTTGGCAAAAAACTACCTGAAAAAGCAGGAGCTGCTGTCGCAACGACAGTTTGTTTACTCGCTGTGCCTGTTGTTATGGCCAAAGGCGGATGGGATGACCACGACCGTTCAAACCGTTATACAGCAAGGGACCTGGCAAAAGATTATTTAGACTCCTGTGCTCCGAATGCAATCTTATTTACCAACGGTGATAACGATACGTTCCCTTTATGGTATGTACAGGAAGTGGAAGGCTACCGTACTGATGTACGTGTGTGTAACTTAAGTCTGTTGAACACCGACTGGTACATCAACCAGATGAAACGTAAAGCATATGATTCGGATCCTATGCCACTTTCATTGACCGAAGATAAATACCGTCAGGGTACACGTGATTATGTTCCATTCTACGACCGTAAAATTGACGGATATATTTCTGTCCGTGAACTGATCGACTTCGTTGCAAGTGATGATCCTCAAAATAAATTGCAGACCCAAGGCGGAAAAGACATTTCTTATTTCCCGACCAAAAAAATGTTTGTTCCTGTTGACTCCCTGAAAGTATTGAAAAACGGGACTGTTGCTCCCGACATGGCAAAACGCATCGTGAAATCCATCAACTGGCAGCTCGATAAAAGCTACGTGCTGAAAAATGACCTGATGGTGCTTGACCTTCTTGCTACAAATAAATGGGAACGCCCGATTTATTTTGCTGTAACAACAGGACCGGAAAGTTATCTGAACCTGCAGGATTATTTCCAATTGGAAGGTCTTGCTTACCGTTTAGTTCCGATCAAAGCAGAACCACAGGAGCAACAGATTAGCGGCACGCGCGTTGCAACCGATGTTATGTATAACAACATTATGAAATTCAGCTGGGGTGGAATGAATACAAAAGGTGTTTATATTGATGAAAACATTTACCGCATGTGTACTAACCTCCGCATCCAGATGGGAACACTTGCTTCTGCACTTATCAACGAAGGCAAAAAAGACAAAGCCCTGAAAGTGCTTGACAAATGCATAGAAGTAATGCCAGAAGAAAATGTACCATACGATGCTACTATATATTCTGTGGTCATGTCGTATTATCAACTTGACAAACCCGACAAAGCAAATCCACTTGCTAAACGTCTGTTCGATCTTTTTGAAGCCGACATGAATTATTATATTTCTCTTGGAAGCAAATCAGCAAGCTATGGCCGCGAAATGCGCCAGGCCCAGGAGATCATGAACCGCCTGACTTATATGGCAAGAACCTATAAGCAGGATGCACTAGCAAAAGATTTTGAAGCACGTTTCGGCGTATTTGCACGCATGCTGGGCAACCCGCAACAACAACAGCAAATGCCGCAAGTACAGGAACAGCCGTCAGAATAAAACAATTGGCAAAAAGCAGTTAGCTAATTGCAAACTGCTTTTTGCCAACTGCTAACTTTTAAATCCTGGTGAAACTCGTCCGTCCTCCATACCCTGTTCGTAAATTATACTACAGCCTGGTTTGGAGAATCCCGACTAAAGAAAAAAAAATCTTCCTCACATTTGATGACGGCCCTATCCCCATTGTTACTCCGTGGGTTCTTGACACATTAGAAAAACACAAAGCCAAAGCAACATTTTTTTGCATAGGCAATAACATTGAAAAACATCCTGAGGTATTTCAACAGCTCCTGGCTCACGGCCATGCAGTTGGTAACCACACTTACAATCATCTCAACGGCTGGAAAACCAGCAATGACAAGTACTTCACCAATATTGAGAAATGTGATTCACTGGTAAAATCGGAACTATTCCGCCCCCCTTATGGAAAACTGAAACGCTCTCAACTAAAAAAAATCCCCTCTCTTATTTCTCTCCTTGGAAAGGAGAGATGTCCGGAGGACAGAGAGGTTCAATCTCAAATCTCACTTCCGATAGCTATCGGAAGTCAATCCTCAATCATCATGTGGGACGTCCTCAGTTACGATTACGACAAAACCGTTTCTCCCGAAAAATGCCTCAGCAATGTATTGCAGCATGCGCGTGAAGGATCCATCATTGTTTTTCACGACAGCCTGAAAGCATGGACAAACCTGGAGTACGCGTTGCCAAGAGTGCTGGAATACTTTAGTGCAAAAGGATTTAGGTTTGAGGCATTATAGAATATATCCTCATTTGATGACCTGTTTAACCATTAGGTAAAACATACCTTTGCGCTCTCTGCGTCTTTGCGCGAAACCATGGAACTGCATTTCAATTAAAAAAATTATCTTTATCCATCTAAAAAACTAAAATGAAAAAACTAAAACTATTCGGATTGCTTTCTCTACTAAGCATCCTGTTTATGGGCTGTCCATACACTTCTGAAGTTGCAATCGATAATCCTTCTGTTAAAATTGAACCCAAAATGCTCGGACAATGGGAATCTAAAAACAGTGAAACGGACAAATACAGTGTTACAAAGGCCGACGATTATACGTATAACATTGAGAAGAAAAGCAGTTCTTCAATTACACATTACAAAGCATACGAATCTGTTTTGAACGGAACAAAATTCCTGAACCTATGGGAAGACAGCGCTTCTACAAAAACATTTTACCTGTATAAATATGAGTTAAGCGGCAGCGGAGCAAAAATCACACTCAAGGGAATTACAGATAACATCACCGAAAAATTTACAAGTTCTGCGGATCTGAAAAAATTTATTCTCGCCAATATGGGTTTAAGCTTTTTCTATGATAAAGAGGACGAAGTTTATATCAGGGCAGATTAACCGAACATTAAAAAAATAAAAAATCCCTTGCACAAAATTGATGCAAGGGATTTTTTATTGTAATCGTATTTACTATTCTACTATAATTTTTTTAGTCACCGCTTCATCTGCTGTAACCAGCTGCACAAAATACATTCCTTTTGAATAGGATTCAGTATTGATAATTGTATTTGCTTCTCCCGCTCGTGCAGAAATTTTTTCTGTGTATACCATTCTTCCGCTGATATCAAAAACATTAACCGTAACGTCTTTCAGCTCATCTCCATTCAAGTAAATATTCAGGTTTCCGTTTACAGGATTAGGATAAATGCTAATCGCGGCAAATGCCGAAAGTTCATTGATTCCACTTGGGATTGTTGGATCAAGCATACACACATAAGCATCCCAGGAAAACCCGGAGCTGGATGATGTTCTCGGATGTCCATCCAGGTTGATCGTTCCTTCGTAACGCGCAGCATGATATACATTTCCCTTTTTGTCTGTTGAAATTGCTCCTCCATCATTATAAGTGAACACACTTACTCCTGTTGTTTTTCCCCACTGCCATACGCCCGCCGATGTTGCCCTGGCTATGTATGAATCCTGCGTTGTAGGATGCAAGCCAGCTGTTCCTAACGTAAATGTTCCGCTTTGTACATAGCCTGTACAGTAAACGTTTCCTGCTGTATCAACTGCCACGCCCGTACCTTTTCCGTAAGCAGAGCTCTTTGCAGTAATCGCCCAGGTAAAACTTCCTGTAGTATCCATTTTAACAAGGAAGGGATTATAAATAGAAGAACCCGTTACTGGGCCTAATGTAGTTGTTCCGAATGTTGTACTTCCATGTATGCTTCCCGTTACATACAATGCGTCGCCCATTGGGTTAAGACAAATATCATTGATCCAGGTACTGTTGGCTGCTGATGTTGGTTGTTTTACCCATACAAAATTTCCAGCTGTCGTGTATTTTGCAACAAAAGTTCCTACGCTGTCCTGACCCCCGCTGTTTGTCACCGCCAGTGCAGTTGTTCCGATGTTCGCACTTTTTAAATATACTCCCGCTACATATACATTTCCTGCTTTGTCGGCAACCACAGAACCTGGTCCTGAGTATTCATCATTAGGACCACCAATGCTATTCGCCCAAAGCGGGTTTCCTGAATTATCGTATTTAGCAATAAAAATATCTTCACTGCCTGCACTTGTAAGTGTGGTTGACCCGAAAATAGCAGTACCACTGTAATTTCCGGTAACGTAAATATTCCCGGATTTATCAAGGGCTACTTTGTGCACGTATCCTGCCGGAACTGATTTTGCCCACTGACATACACCTGATGCATTATATACTGCGAGAAAGCCCGGAGGATTTACTTTAATTGATCCGAACATTGCAGTGTCGCCAAGCGTCCCAACTATATATGTATTTCCTAAGGCATCCATCGTTACGTCATTCGCACCATCCCCGGCCTTACTGCCCGCAGTAGATACCCAGACGTACGTACCCGAAGCGTTTATTTTAGCGATATAGATATCCTGTGAACCACTGACTGCATTAAGTGTAAATGTTCCGAACTGAGCCGACGAAGTATATGGCCCTACAAAAACAGAATTCCCGACAGAGTCCGTTGCAATACCAAATGCATCTTCGTATCCTGTCGCTCCTCCGCCTGTATTTGACCAGGCAAATTTTTGTGCCGCTACCGGAGCGGTAGCAGCGATAGCTAATAATACCGTAGCTTGTAAAAGTTTTTTCATTTGTTTTGGGTTTATGGGGGTTAGAATTTATTGAACCAAAAATAAGTTATTTAAGGCTGAAAGTAAATAGCTGTAAGTTTTCAGATAAATTGACCAATCAAAGCGGAAGTTTGTTTCCCTTCAATTAAAAAACCATCGTGTCCATATGGAGAATCAATTGCTGCAAAATGGGCTCCGGGGATGTGTTTTGCAAGATATTGCTGCTCTGCAACCGGACATAAAATGTCACTTGAAATGCCGATCACCAGCGTTTTTGCTTTGATCTTTGATAAAGCCTGTTCCATGTTTCCTCTTCCACGGGCAATATTATGACTGTCCATTGCCTTACTCAGCAGCCAGTAACTCTGCGCATTGAAACGTTTCACCAGTTTTTCTCCCTGGTAATGTATATATGAAGATGCTTTGTAATCATCTGTTTTTGAATGGTCCGGTTCATCCTGTGTGCGGACATACATCTCATAATTCCGGTAAGTCAGCATACCGATTGCGCGCGCCGTTTTTAACCCTGCCGCTCCTGCCGAAGGCGAATCATCCTTCCAGCTGAGATCTGTTTCTATAGCTAAACGCTGTGCCGTATGAATGGCGATCCCCCAGGCCGATTCCTTCGGACTAGTTGCAAGCAATACCATATTTTCAATAACAGCAGGTTCAGAGATCGCCCATTCAAGCAACTGGTAACCGCCCATGGATCCTCCGGCTGCTATGTGGATTTTTTTTATCCCCAGATGCTCACGCAGAAGTATATGTGCCTGCACCATATCACGTATGGTAACCTGCGGAAATGCAGCGTAAAACGGCTTATTTGTTTTGGGGTTTACGGTAAGTGGTCCCGACGAACCATAGCAGGAAGCAAGGATATTTGCACAAACAATAAAGTAACGATCCGGATCAAATTGTTTTCCTTTTCCAACAAGTGTATCCCACCATTCTATAGGATCGGAATTGGCTGTAAGCGCATGACAGATCCATACCACGTTGGAGCCTGCGTCATTCCGTTTTCCATGTGTGTGGTAAGCAATTTGTAAACCCGGCAGCTGTTTACCCGATTCCAGACTGAACGGATGATCATATTTGAATAAATGTTTATTCATTTCTGCTGCAAAATTACAAATTAAAACAGTGATCGACCGCCCCTAAATTCTGCCGCTTTTGCCGTACCTTTGTATATGGTTTTGTTACTAAACCCCAATTTAACAGTTTAGCAATTTAATAATTCAGCAATTCAACATTTATTACAATGCGAATAGAATTAAAAAGAATAGACGGGGCATTCCATATGGAAGCTACGTCAGAAAATGGAAAAACCGTAGAATTTGATGGTTCAGTAAAAATAGGCGGAGGCGACAAAGGCGTTAGTCCGATGCAAAGCCTGCTTATGGCTATGGGCGCCTGTAGCGCGATAGATGTAGTGATGATCCTTCAGAAACAAAAACAGGAAATCGTTGATTTTACAATCAGCATTGATGGGGAACGCGAACCAGGCAAAGAGCCGTCGCTCTGGAAAACAATCCATGCGAATTTTAAGATTAGCGGCAAAGTTGAACTTGAAAAAGCAATCCGCGCAGTAGAATTATCCATGGAAAAATATTGCTCTGTAGCAGCCACATTAAGAGCAGCAGGGGCATATATTACGTACGAAACGAGTGTATTATAAATAGTAAACCTATTTACTATTTTGTATATTTAACCTATGACAACACATTTTATCAACGATAACGGATACCTGTTATGGCAAGCCGCTAATAAATGGCAGCGCAATTTAAACAAGGCATTAAAAAAACATAAGCTTACGCACGCTCGGTTCATTCTGCTTTCGGTTGCAGCACAATCAGCTGGTCAGTCCCAGAAATCGCTTGCCGCTAAAGCAGGAATTGAAAAAATGATGGCGTCAAAAATTCTTCGTACGCTCGAAAAAAATAAACTCCTGAACAGAAAGGAAAGTAAAAACGACAGCCGTTCTATATCGATAGAAATAACAGTCAATGGAAAAAAGCTGCTTGCAAAAGCGGAAACGGACGTGAAAAAAGTTGAAGCCGCTTTTTTTAAACCACTCGCAAAAAAGCAAAAAAACTTCAATAAAAAATTAAAAGGACTTCTGGCTTAACGCTGCGTTCAAATCAGCTTAAGGAAAGTGCGGTCAGCAAATCCTTCTTCTTCAAACGCGATACCTCAATGGATGCTCCGTCCTTCATCAGGATAAAACCTCCTTCACCTTTAATATATTTTTCCACGAAAGATAAATTGATCAGATGAGTATTATGGATCCTGAAAAAACCATATTCGGATAAAAGCTCTTCATACTCTTTCAGGGTGCGGGATGCAACCAATTGCTTTTTATCGTCCAGTATGATATGTGTATAATTTGAACTTGCTTCAAGCCTTACAATTTTGTCCAGCTCTACAAATGAAGTGCTGTTCACATTACTGACAGCAAGTTTCTTAGGTTTTTTTCCGGCAGCTGCATTACTGATAAATTCCTTTAAGACCGAAATGTCAGGCTGCTGAGTCGTCTTGCTGCTAGCCAGGTTTTTCACTTTCAATAAAGCAACCGCAAGTTCGCCTTTGGAAATAGGTTTAAGCAAATAATCTATAGCACTGAATTTTATTGCTTTAATCGCAAACTCATCATAAGCTGTTATAAAAATAACAGGTGACTGCACCTGCATGCGGTTAAAAATATCAAAGCTCTTGCCATCCGACAGCTCAATGTCCATTAAGATCAGATCCGGAGCCGGGTTATTTTCCAGCCACTTGACGGATGAATCAATGCTGTCGCAAACTCCGAGAACAGTGATGCCCGGATCTATTTCCTGTAGAATTTTTTTTAGCCGGTTTGCGGCAGGTGTTTCATCTTCAATAATTAATGTCTGCATAACTTTACAAATGAGATATCAACGGCAATTCTACGGAAAAATATTCAGATGTTTCGATGATATTTATTTTTTTGTCTGTTAAAATCCGGTAACGTTCCTTTATTGTTGCTAAACCAAGTCCGGTCGAGTTAACAATCCCCTTTTTAGGCTGGCGCTGATTTTTGAGAATTAATATGTCTTCGTCGGTTGTAGAAATCTCCACCCATAACGGATTGGCGGATGAAACCGCATTGTGTTTCGTAATATTCTCGAATAAAAGCTGAAGCGTATGTGTTGGGATAAAATAAAGTTTATGTCTTTCCTGGATGGCCCACTTTATATTTAAATGATCCCTGAACCTTATTTTCAGCATGTAGATAAAGCCCTGCAGCTGCCGGATTTCATTGTCAAGTTCTATAATTTCTTTATCACGCTGCTGCAAAGAGTAACGGTAAAATTTTGAAAGTTCATTTACAAATACCGGCGCGTCGTCTGATTTGTCTTCCACCAATTCCGTCAATGTATTCAGACTGTTAAATAAAAAATGGGGATTTGTTTGCATGCGTAAGGTTTTTAATTCCATTGCAGTAATCTGTTGCGCGGTTTCTGCCTTTTCCTTTGTTCTTTTTATGACTATCCTCACTCTCCAGTACACTAAACTTATCACTGTTAAAACAACAATAATCCTGAACCACCAGGTATCCCAGAATGGAGGACTGATTATAAAAGCCGCTTCTGCAGGAGTTGTACTCCAGGCTCCGTCTTTATTCATTGCCTCCACACTGAAATTGTATTTTCCGGGAGGAAGTTTTGGATATTGAACGCTGCGATACCTGGTATAAACCCATGCTGTATCAATACCTTCCATCCGGTAACGGTAAAGTGCATTTCCTGCTTCCTGGTAGGTGAGTCCAATATAATTCAGTACGATATAATTGCTTTCGTAATTGAGTTGCATTGCTTTACCTGGATTGCAGGTAGTATCCTTATTATTTATTTTAATTCCCGAAATATAAACCGGCGGAGGGATCTGATCAGGCTTAACTTTATCCATGTCAAATTCAATGATTCCATTATTGGTTGCTATGTACAACTGGTTATCAATACCGCAGATGTGATTAATCTCATTCAGGTTCAGGCCAATAATATTTTTTAAATTTTCTATGTGATATCCGCTGGTTGAACCTTTGACGGGAGTAATATGTGAAAGTCCTTCATTTGTGCCAACCCAAACCCCTCCCTTTGAATCAATAAACAAACTTCTGCAGAAATTACTGAGTAGCCCTTCCTTCGTAGTAATATGGACAAGATTTGATCCCCTTTTAACAATAATACCGGTATCCCTGGTTGCGATCCACAAGCCACCATCACTGGCGAGTTTCATATCCTCAATCCGGTTTTTAAAAAGCGGGATCTGTTTGCCGCAATTGATAAACAGCCCATCTGAATATTGCCATAAACCGTCAATCGCACCAATTAATAACTGATCATCCGCATCTTTACAAATCACAAAAATTTTTGTGTTCAGAATAAAATACTTCTTTTCTATCAATGAGTTTTTTTCTCTTTTATAAAGTCCCAGGGAAGTCATTCCTGCAGCCCATATTGAACTATCCTTATTCTGAATGACGCTCGCAACAGGATGTCCACTAGAAGAAAAAGAATGGAGTTTCCTCTGTAAAAACCCATCTTCAAAAATAAAAGCTCCAGCGCCTAACGTTCCAAGTATAATTGAACGATCGTTACAAAATAAAAAAGGATTTACCGTGGAATTCCATTTTGCGAATTCCGGTACTTTGTAATTTGATATGGCAGTATGATCAATTATAGAAATAACATCGCTGGCCTCGATGTTGGACGCCCATAATTTCTTATCCGGCGACACGGCCATTCCATAAATTTTATTCCCGGGCAATCCGTTCTCAGTGTTCAATAATTTAAAGTCAAGGGAATTCAAGTAATAGGCTCCATTATCCTGGCTGGTAAACCATAAGCCTCCTTCAGCATCCATGGTCATTGACGTTAAAAATTTACCCTTCAGAAAGTCTAATTGAGGAAAATAAGTAATCTCGCCCCTTCTGTAGTAAAACGGAACGGCCCCTTTTGGCAAAGCCCATACCCCCCCCTGTTTATCCGGATAAAGCCAGAGTATGGTATTGACTGCTGCAAATGTTTCCTTAAGACTATCCTTATCAAACAGAAAGAAACGTGCATTGAATGTCAGTACCTGGGTCCCATCCGAAAGTCTTGCAGCCCGGTAACGCATAACCGTGTTCAATTTATCCTCCGGCCGGATTCTCCAATTAAAAATGCGTGCTGTTCTGACTTCTGCATTCCCCGCACCTCTATCAAAAAACAGAGTTCTTGCGATAATGGTATCGTGATGCTTTAAATGTGAATTATAAGTGTGTCCTATACCAATAGCCCCGGACCGCAGTCTTAACGTATACACATGCTCTTCGGGAACTTCAATTAAATCAATCCGGCAGGAGTGATTAAGATCAATTTTTATGATTTTTTGTATTCCATGAGCGGACATGTAAAGCTGTTCGTCATCGTCCACATTGAGGGACGTAACAATTGAACCCTTGAGTATTTTTGGAATACTATCGTTTACACATAAGCGGAAAATAGAATCATGATAGTAATAACTTATTTTGCCTGAATAAGAACGGAACCAGATTCTTCCTTTATTGTCTTCATGAGATTCAAAAACTGTATTATCAGCAAGTCCGTCGGATTTAGTAAATGTTTTAAATTCATATCCGTTGAAACGGCTTACCCCGCGATCGGTACTGAACCACATGTAGCCTTTTGAATCCTGCATAACATGATACACTTCCGAACTGGGAAGCCCGTCTTTTATACTATAATTTTTGAATTGGGATACTTGGGAAAAAAGAGGAAAAAGGGGAAACAGTAAAAATACAATATAGTAAATACAACAACGGATTGAATGCATTGAGTAGCGGCTGATCATCACTGCTAATTTAGGATTTATACCCTAAATAGCCGGTTGAAAATTCAGCAAAGTCTGCTGATGCCTAATTGCAATTAAATATGCAAACTATTTCACCGAATACTCTTATTTTTACAATACACCAACATTGCGGGAATAAATCATGGACAAACATTTCGAAACGCTGGCGGTACGTACGCAGTCCGGACAAACATTGCATAAGGAGCATGCCGTTCCGCTTTACCTCACATCAAGTTTTACATTTGATAATGCAGAGGAAATGCGCGCTGCTTTTGCCGATGAAACGGATGCAAATATTTACAGTCGTTTTTCAAATCCGAATACAGATGAGTTTGCTGAAAAATTAGCGTTGCTGGAAGGCGCTGAAGCAGGTTATGCCACTGCATCGGGCATGGGTGCTGTATTTGCAAGCTTTATGGCTTTTTTAAAATCAGGGGATCACTTGTTGGTTTGTCGCTCCGTTTTTGGCTCAACACATACTGTTCTTACAAAATATTTATCCAGGTGGGGAATTACCCACTCTTATTTTGATGCCGATAAACCGGAAAGCATAGAAGGATTGATTCAGAAGAACACAAAAATGATCTTTGTTGAAACACCTTCCAATCCCGGACTTGATATTATCGACCTGGAACTGCTTGGAAAGATCGCCAATAAACATAATGTCTTATTGAATATTGATAATTGCTTTGCTACACCTTACCTGCAACAACCCATAAAATATGGAGCGCATATTGTTACGCATTCCGCAACAAAATTTATCGACGGACAAGGCCGTGTATTAGGTGGTGCAGTTGTCGGGAAAAAAGAATTGATCAAAGAAGTGTATTTGTTTTGCCGCGCTACCGGCCCTGCACTTTCTCCTTTCAATGCCTGGGTGCTTTCAAAAAGCCTGGAAACACTGGCTGTGCGCATGGACCGACATTGTGACAATGCATTGAAACTTGCAAAAGCACTTCAGAAAAATAAATTCGTTGACCATATAAAGTATCCGTTTCTTGAAACGCATCCACAATACAGCATCGCTAAAAAGCAAATGAAACAAGGCGGAGGAATTGTTACATTCAACATAAAAGCAGGCATTGAACAAGGAAAGAAATTCCTGGATGCACTTCAGATTTGCTCACTTACAGCTAACCTCGGTGATACGCGAACAATTGCCACTCATCCCGCATCAACAACACATGCAAAACTCAGCGAAGAAGAAAGGCAGGCCGTTGGTATAACTCCGGGACTTGTGCGAATATCCGCAGGGTTAGAACATGTGGATGATATCATCAATGATATAGAGCAGGCATTATTAGTCTCAGGTAATTAGTCCAGAGTCTAAAGTAAATCTGCCTTCTAAAGCCTTTTATCCAAAGGCTATATACTAACTACTGCTTCAGCGGAGCTTTTATTTTATCCAACAATTCCTGAGTGGATTTGTAGTCTTCATTATTTTTCTTTGCCAGTTCTATTGCATGATCAGCCGCTTTCTGTGCCTCCGCTTTTTTCCCTTCTTTAAAAAGCACGCAGGCATATGTATCGTTAATCGCATAGCTGTCATTTAGCTCTGTTGCACGTTTCGCCCAGACCTCCGCTTTTTCAAGAGCAGCCTTATCTTCTACACGCTCATAGAACGTCCATGAAATGCTGTTCAGCATGTTTGCATCATTTTTTGCAAAGCGGTTAATATACGCTTCTGCCGCTGCCGGATATTTAACCCAGTCCTTTTTACTTTGATAGTATCTCAGGTTTGTTTCTAGGATTTTCATATCAACGGAATCCTTAGTATACAAAGACGCAAATGCAGAATTATTATTGACCAGGTAAACAAATTCTTTAGCATTCGGATCATCTACATAATCACGGATAATATTCCAGTTGGCACGGGAAGTCAGCGCCTTTTCAGGTTGAGCTGATAAATATTTTGCGGCTTCCGCGCCCGCACTCATGCAAGCGCTTTGCAACATATTAAGATAAGCGGGAACTGCAGCTGATTCCAGTTTTCCGGCATCGTATTTTTTCTTTATCGCCGACAAACTCTTATCCGGATCAAGGGCGGTTTTCCCATCCTCAATAAATTTCATTGCAGCCTGACCATTGTAATTAACACCGCATGTACGATGGATCAATTCTCCGTCACCATTTATGTAAAGTAAAGTCGGGTAATTACGTACAGCATACTGCTTTGCAATTTCCGGGCCTTCACCTTTTTCCATATCAATTTTTGCGCAGACAAATGTTTTGTTATAGTATTCTGCTACTGTATCGTTGGTGAAAACATTTTTTGCCATCCACCGGCACGGTCCACACCAGGATGTGAATGCATCCAGCACGATCAGTTTTTTTTCCTGTTTTGCTTTAGCAAGCAAATCCTTCCAGGTTGAATTGTGATCAAATTGTATTCCTTTATCCTGGGCAATCCCAAGCGTTGTAAATAGAACTGCGGATAGTATTGTAAGAAATTTTTTCATTGTTCTGGTCTGTTTTTTTGTCTATACAAATTTAAAAGAATTGAGCTTATTTCCTAAAGCAAAACTAACTTAACCTTTCGTTCATGAATCCTCCGCATCAGTTATCATTTTTCTCTCCGGCAGGGTGATTTTCGTATAAATCTTATGTATATTGTAATGCCAAAGAATAGTCATGCCAAAGCATTTGTTTCGTTTCTTCATTTTCTGTATTTCCGCATTGTTGCTTTCTTTTCATTTATCTGCGAATAAGCTTGATAGTCTGAAAAGCCTGTTGAAAAAGCCAATTGATGATAGCAGCAGAATTATAATCTTGAATCACCTGGCCGATGAGAACATGCAAAGTAACCTGGACACGGCTTTGTATTTTGCAAGAAAAGCTGAAGAATTAGCTTCCGCAATAAATAATAAACCACTACAAATTTCTTCATTACGTTTTATTGGCGATGCATACAGATTACGAAAAGATTTATCGGCATCCGGCAGCCAGTACATGAAAGCACTGAAACTGGCAGAAGAATTAAAAAGTACAAAAAGCATATGGCTGCTGCTCAACAATATTGGCAACCTCCACTTTGATGCGAGAAAATTTTCTCTTGCCTTATCCTATTTCAAAGAGGCTGAACGCTACTCTGAAAATACACATGATACACTTGGCTTGCGGATCTCTTATCAGAACATTTCCGCCACATATTATAACTTGAAAGATTACAATACCGGCATGGCTTACACGAATAAAGCCCTTGAAATTTGCAGGCTTCAAAAGGATAGCTGCCATATGGTTGGTCTTATAAATAATAAAAATGACATGCTCCTGGCCCAGGGTAAAAACAGGGAAGCTCTGAATGGTTTTTATACTGCATTAAAATTAAATCCAAGCTGTCCCGATACTTTTGTTTTATCTGTGATCCTGTTAAACATTGGGTATTGTTATGACTCGCTTCATGTTGTAGATTCCGCCATTACCTATTTCAATAACGCTCTTTCTATTTCATCCAGGTTTACAGACAAGGATGTTTTCATGGAAGTTTCCAAAGCATTGTCCAAAGAATATTCGAAGAGAAAAGAATATGCCAAGGCTTATACTTTTTTGAATAATGTTTACATGCTTCGCGATAGCTTGTTTAATGTGCAAGCCGACATGCAAAGCAGGGAAACGCAGTCGCGTTACGAAGCCCAACAAAAAGATATTGAAATAGCCATTCTGAATAAGGAACAGGAAAAACAACTGATTATAGAAATAGCACTATTGCTGGGAGCTACATTACTTGTTATTTTATTATTGCTGATATACAGCCGGTATCGTTTGCGTAAAAAGGCAAGCACGCAAATGCAAGATAGTATTGACTATGCAAAAAAAATCCAGGATTCCATTTTACCAAAGACTACAACCGTAAAACAACTTTTTCCCGATTCTTTTATTTTATTCAAACCCAAAGATGTGGTGAGTGGAGATTTTTATTGGGTATCACAAAGAGGAACAACTTCTTATGTAGCTGTTGCTGATTGTACCGGACATGGAGTTCCTGGCGCATTTCTGAGTATGATCGGGACTATTTTGCTCAATGAAATCATCAATGAACTGGGTGTTTACAAACCGGCAAAAGTGTTAAACCTCCTGCGCGAAGGGCTCGCAAATGCCTTGCATAATAAAGTTGGTCCCGGCGAAGCTATGGATGGGATTGCTATTTCTCTTGTTGTGATCGATACAAAAAATCAAAAGCTGAATGTATCAAATGCCGGACAGGCCCTTTACATTGTGCAGGATCAGGAAATGGGGGAAATAGAAAATATGGTTCCTCCTATTGGAGAATTTGCAGGTGATTTTACCGAACAGGAAATGATTTATAAAACAGGATCGTGGATTTATCTCGCATCAGATGGATACCAGGATCAGCAAGGTGGTTACGGGCACAAGCGATTTATGCGCAAACAATTCAAAGAATTATTATTAAGTATACACAAACTCCCGGCTGAAGAGCAGCTTAAAGAACTGGAAAATAAATTTTACACCTGGAAACAACGCGCAAAACAAACCGACGACATACTGGTTTTCGGAATTAAATTGTAGCCTAATCAATCTTGTCAGAGATCTCCTCCATTTTTTTATCGTCGTAAAATCCTTTCGTTGCATAGGTAATCTTCCCATCCTTATCTAAAATAAAAAAATAAGGGAATTCTTTTTCATCCAGGTTCAGGTCTTCTTTATACGGGTGAATGCTCCCATGGTAGCAAATGATATTGTCCATAAATTTTTTATCCGTTCCTTCTTTCAGTTGTTTTTTTGCCAGGTTTTCCGTCGGTTGATGAATCCCGGTAAACATAGGAACAAAATATACGCTCACATCATACGCATCATCCATCAAACCTGTCTTTGCAACAAACTTATTGTACATAGGCACAAGCCAGCTATGCAATGCTTCCTCCGCTTTTTTAGAATAGGCAAGACACACAATTGTCACTTTACCTTTACAATCCGTTGGAAGATTCACATTTTTCTCGCTCAAGGTTACTCCTTTAAGCTCCGGAAATTGTTTTCCGACTTGCGCATTGACATGAATTGCAAAAAAAAGGCAAACAGCTATAATGAGTTTTTTCATTTTGATTTCAGTTTTTTAGGTAAGGCTTCTTTCGTACGTTCTCCTTGCGCCATTTTAAAAATAAACACAGCGCGGTTGTCTTCAAAAACAGATTTGAATTCCTTTTTAATTACGTCCATGATCACATCATAATCACCGAATAATTGGGTGCTCAACCCATTCACCTCTACTTTTAATTTTTTATTTTTTTTCAATTTAAGAATGAAACCGATGATGACTTTTCTGTAGTCTTCCTGAAGTGGGTACAGACTGATTTCGCAGGTTGCTTTCATTTTTTATCTTTTAGTTCATTGAATACTTTTAAGGCATCGAATTTTTTTGCCTTCTCTCCTACCCTTATTATGGTAATACTTTCAATAATATCATTTTGCTCAACTGCATCAACTACTTCCTGACCTTCCACAACATTGCCAAAAACGCTGTGTTTATTATTCAGCCAGGGTGTTGCTACGTGCGTGATAAAAAATTGCGACTGGTTTGTATTAGGCCCTGCATTAGCCATGGAAAGAATTCCGGCCCGGTCATGAATGAGATCGGGATGAAATTCATCAGGAAAAGTATAGCCAAGATCTTTGTCCGAAGCACCCGCCTGGATCATAAAATTTTTTATTACCCGGTGAAATTTTATTCCGTTGTAAAAAGGTTTTCCTTCCGTCTGCGGGATTTTTCCTTCAACAAGTGCAACAAAATTTCCGACAGTCATCGGAACTTTTTCGAATTCGAGTTTACAGATTATTTTTCCCTTTGACGTTTTTAATTCGGCATACAGGCCATCAGACAAAACAGATGTTTTTCCTGTGAAAGAAAAACTTATCCAGATACAAAGAAGAATTCCTGCGATTCTATTTTTTTTCATCCTTAAGGAAATTGCCCTGGAAAAAAGCGACGTAGTCGCCTATGTTTTTGGCTTTGTAAAATACAGGAAAATTTTCAGAAGAAATAACAAATGTTTTGATCTTAGCGGCTTCAAGACCTGTGAAAATGTCCTTTTTATCTTTGGTGATCAGGTTATAATACATCATCGCTTTCTCTTTGCCCGTAAATGATTTTACATTGATCATCTGCTTATCTGCATCCAGCATGATACTCTCGACAGTAAGATTGTCAAGACTATAATATTCCGTGTTGATATTCGAAAACTGTCCTTTTATTTTATTTATATCAAGAGACCCGTCATAAATAAACACAAAATAATATTCCGCATCCTTGTTGAAAATATATTGAGCTGCATTGTTGATAATGCTATCCTTTTTAGCAGTTGAAATTTCGCCTGAGCTTTTTTGCTTTTTGATCAGGTCGAGATATTCCTGTGCTTTATCTTTTATTACATCTTTCGGATATTTGATAATGATTCGCGTAAGCGCTTTTTCAAACGCCTCTATACCTTCAGTGTGACCAATTGACATGGCACAGAGCAGATCAAACCTGGATACATATGGATTCTTACCCAGGGCAGTGTCGGCAATATGACATTGAGTAATTACCTCCGGATATTTTTCATCCTTGTACAATTGAAATGTTTCAGTATACATTTGTTCCGCCACACTTATGTTCGCCACTTTTGAAGGATCATAACCCGGGTTTTTAATAAGCTGGGCATACACCGTATCGGGATATTTGGTAATGATAATATTTGCGTAGTAGTCTGCTTTTGAAGAATTCTTCATGGCCAGGAATAAACGGTACAACTGGTAGTAAACAGTAAGCGTATATTTATTTTCCGGGTAACGGTTTATCATCTCCTCAAATGTTTCCGCGGCTTTGGCATTATTTGCAAGCTGTTCTTTATAAATAGATCCAAGTGCGTAATAAGCTTCTATTATTTTTTCGTCTGAACGCTTCATTGCGTCAGCGGTAAGCGGCAAGCCCTGCATATATGCTTCTTTACCTTTTGAAATAGTCTTTTTTGGCGGGCCTGTCTTTTTAACATTAGTGGTTGAATCAACATTTGCTGAAGTCTGTTCATTGGTAGCTGTACCTGTATTAGCATTGTTTACATCCTCCAGCACTATTTCTTTATTTGATCTCCTCCAATTATCTTCCAGTTTCCGTTCACCCCACTTTTTCTTAAATTCATTTACGCCGAAATTTACCGTTGTCGTATTATAGAAATACCATTGACCATTATTTTGCGTGCCGCTGTTTGAATTCTGCTGGATCAGCTGATTAACTTGTGCGACCTGCATAATCTGGTTTTGCTTTTCTTCTTCTTTTTTCTTTTCATCTGCAGCAATTTTCTCTGCTATCTTTTCAATTTTAGCGTCGCGTTCTTTCGGATCCATTTTTGCAAGAGCCTGCAGACTATCTTCATTTGAAATTATATTGATGTTGTGAACAAGATCCGATAAGCTCTTTTTCTTATTGTTGATCACTTCATAATTCGGGAAATCAGGTTTGATCAGTGTTACGGTACTATCGTAGTAAGCCTGTGCCAGCCTGTATTGTGTGCCATCAAAATAAATATCCGCCAGTTTTAAATACGACCTTGCTTTTTGGTTGTTGTTACTTACACTGGTCCTCACTGACTTTTTCAGATAATCAATGCAAAGAGGTTTCTCTTTTTCTTTCTCAGCTATCTCTGCCAATACGTAATAGATCTGGTCCAGATGTTCCAGATTTTTTTCATCCTTCAGCATCTTCAACAATTCTTTTTTGATCTGCGCTGCATTCCCGGAGTTGGCATCAAAACACTGTGCACGGTTTATCTGCGCATTGAATGTGAGTTCATAACTTGGATTGATTTTTATCACTTCTGTATAAAGAGCTTCTGCTTTTTTATTTTTCTCTAATTTTTGCTCCAACTGCGCTTCTATAAAAATATAACGTGCCCGGAGTTTGCGCTTTTTTGTAAGAGAAATTAATTTGTTTAACGGTTTTAAAGCACCTCCGTAATTTTCGCGAAGAATAAAATGGTATGCCTCTATGGCTGCAAATTCCGCAGCATATTCTTTTGGAAATTTTTTGTCGTCTGCTATTAAATCAATCAAGGATTCGGATTCGGAAATACTTCCAAGTTCATCATAAGAACGGATTAACCACATCATCCCCAGAAAACGCGTGGGTAGTTTTTCATAGGTTTTAGCTACGTAATCAAACGATTCATTTGCAGCAAAAAAATCACGTTCATAAAAATAGGACCGTCCCATAAGTATATAACTGTCGTCAATCCACTTGCAGGCGCCAGGAATTTCTTTCTTTGCTTTTGTTGTTATAGTATGCCGGTGAATAACCTTGGACAACTTTACAATTGCCTTATCCATATTGCCCTTCAATCCGGTAGCCTCCTGTGGAGTGGGATAAATAAATACCGGAATAATCGTACTGAAATCATCCTTGTGTTTTTTTTCAAGATCGGCAGTATTCTCCTTCAGGATCTCGCCCGCATAAAAATACCCGTTGTATCGGGAAGTCATATTATGAAAGCCGCGGGTAATAAAAGTATTTTTGGTAGTAGAGCAGGATACCAGGAACAACAAAAGCCCTCCAAAAATAAGGGCAAATGATAGGCTATTGAATATTTTACTGCTTCTCACGTTATAATCCGGTATATACAACGCCGGGGGAACAAAATTATTATAATTTTTCAGAATAGCCTTATTTTCCGGGGCTTAGGGCAAGTTTCAGTCTGCCCGAATTAAGGGTTAACTCATGTATTTTTCCGATATTTACGCCCCTATGTCGCCCGAAACACCTAAAAAACGCAAGCTTTCCGAACGGTTGCGTGATAAATACAGGCTTGTTATCCTGAACGACTCCTCTTTTGAAGAGAAATTCGTGCTTCGGCTCAAACCCCTTTCGCTGTTTATGGGCGTTGGCGCGACTATCATTTTTTTGATCGTTTTTGTGATCAGCGTAATTGCATTCACCCCTCTTCGCGAATATATACCCGGTTATGCGGATGTCAAAATGCGTCGTTCGCTCATTAATCTCGCTGTTAAAAGCGACTCCCTTGAATATGAACTCGACCTCAAAACAAAATACATTGAGAATATCAATAATGTGATCAGCGGCAATATCAAAGCCGACAGCATTCAAAATAAACCCGATCATTCAAAGGATTATAAATCGCTTGTAAATGCAAACAAGCCGTCGAAAGAAGATTCTATCTTGCGCAGTGAAGTAGAACATAAAGAAAAATACAGTCTGGCTTCAGGCGAGGGAAAGCCAGCCAACAGCGGGATCTCCAGCTTCTTCTTTTTTACTCCGCTAAAAGGCACAGTAAGTACTTCATTTAAATCATCGGATGAACACTTCGGTGTTGATGTGGTTTCGAAAGAAAATGAAGCCATCAAAGCAACCCTTGACGGCACGGTTATTATGGCTGCATGGACCACGGAAACCGGCTATACTATTCAGATTCAGCATAGCAATAACCTTGTTTCCGTATATAAACATTGCTCTGCGCTGATGAAAAAAACAGGCGCTTTTGTAAAGGCTGGTGAAGTTATTGCAATTGTTGGGAATAGCGGTGAGCAAAGCACTGCGCCTCACCTGCATTTCGAATTGTGGTATAACGGATCGCCGATTGATCCACAGGATTATATGGTGTTTTAATTTAGTTTGAAAGTTAAAAGTTGGAAAGTCCAAAGCTGTTAATTATATATTAAACGTGAAATCCAAAATCCAAAATCCTGATTCTGAAATTAAAAAATTAGCCCTGCTTGGCTCCACCGGGTCCATCGGTACTCAGGCACTTGATGTTGTGCGCGCCAATCCAGGTGTATTTGGAGTAGAAGTATTGACTGGAAACGGCAACGCTGATCTGCTGATCAAACAGGCGCTGGAATTTAAACCCAATACAGTTGTTGTTGCCGACGAAAGCAAATTAAAATATGTGAAGGATGCATTATTTGATCAGGGTATAAAAGTTTTTGCCGGCAATGCAGCTATTGAACAGGTTGTGCAGATGGATGAAATTGATATGGTACTCACTGCCATTGTTGGTTATGCAGGACTGGCTTCAACACTCAGCGCAATTAAAGCAGGAAAGCAGATTGCTTTAGCTAATAAGGAAACACTGGTTGTAGCAGGAGAAATGGTGACTGCACTTGCAAAAGAACATGCGGTAAATATTTATCCCGTTGATTCGGAACACTCTGCGATTTTTCAATGCCTTGCCGGTGAATTTCATAACCCGATTGAAAAAATTTATCTCACCGCATCAGGTGGTCCGTTCCGCGGAAAAGATGCGAATTTTTTAGCGGCTGTAAATAAATCACAGGCTTTAAAACATCCCAACTGGACCATGGGAGCTAAAATCACCATTGATTCTGCAACCCTCATGAATAAAGGCCTTGAAGTGATTGAAGCAAAATGGCTGTTCCACTTAAAACCTGAACAGATTGATGTGATTGTGCATCCGCAATCTATTATTCATTCTATTGTCCAATTTAAAGACGGAAGTATGAAAGCACAAATGGGTTTGCCGGATATGAAACTTCCGATCCAGTATGCACTTGCTTATCCGAATCGTTTACCATCTTCATTTAAGCGTTTTAGTTTTTTGGATTATCCGAATTTATCATTTGAGCAACCTGACAAAAAAACATTCCGTTGCCTCGATCTGGCATTCGATGCCATGCAGAAAGCTGGCAATATGGCTTGTATTCTCAATGCAGCCAATGAGATAGCCGTGGCAGCATTTTTGCAGGATAAAATCAGTTTCCTGCGGATTGCTGACGTCATTGAAAAGTGCATGAACAAAATCAGTTTTGTTGCAAAACCAGGCTATGAAGATTATGTAAATACTGACAAAGAAACCCGTAAATTTGCAAACACTTTAATATAGTTGGCAAGCATATAGTTGGCAAAAGCAAGATATAACTGCCAATTTACCGTATTGCCAACTGCTAACTGAAAACAATGATCCAAGCAATTCAATTTATATTAAGCCTTTCTATACTGGTAGTGTTGCACGAGCTGGGCCATTTTATACCGGCAAAACTTTTCAAAACCAAAGTCGAAAAATTTTATTTGTTTTTTGATCCCTGGTTTTCCCTTTTCAAAATAAAACGTGGAGAAACTGAATATGGTATCGGATGGTTACCTCTTGGCGGTTATGTCAAAATCGCTGGAATGATCGATGAATCCATGGACAAGGAACAAATGAAACAACCTCCTCAACCCTGGGAGTTCCGTTCTAAACCGGCATGGCAGCGTTTGATTATTATGGTTGGCGGGGTTACTGTTAATGTTATATTGGGTGTACTTATTTATGCCATGGTTTTATTCGCATGGGGAGAAAGATATCTTCCGACTAAAAATGTAAAATACGGCATTTCCTGCGATTCACTTGCACTCCAGATGGGTCTTAAAGATGGAGACAAAATACTCAGCGTTGATAATAAATACATTGAAGATTTTGGAAAAATAAAGTCTGAAATTTATTTTACTTCTGCTAAAAGTATTCAGGTAGACCGTGATGGTCAGAAAATAGATATTCCGATTAAAGAAGATGTTTTGTCAAAATTATCAAAGGGTAAATATGATTTTATTGAACCTGCAACTCCTTGCGGAGTAGATTCTGTGATTCCCGGTTTAGCTGCCGACAAAGGTGGATTAAAAAACGGCGACAGAATTATTGCAGTAGATAATAAAGCAACTCCGTTATTTAAAAACGTATCTAATATATTACAGCTTTATAAAAATAAAGATGTAGATTTTAAAGTATTAAGAGGTAAAGATACGCTTACCTTAAAAATAAACGTTTCCACCGAAGGTAAATTAGGCTTCATGCACGATGCGGAAAAGTATTTTGATTTTGTAAAACTCAAGTATAGCTTTTTCGAAGCATTTCCCGCAGGAATACGGATAGCCGGAGAAAAAATGACAAATTACATTCAGGGTATGAAGACTTTGTTCACCGTTAAAGATGCGCACAAATCACTCGGCGGATTTATTACCTTAGGTAAAGCCTATTCGCCAACATGGGACTGGCCTCACTTCTGGGAATTCACTGCTTTTTTATCGCTCATTCTTGCTATCATGAATATTCTGCCGATCCCTGCTTTGGATGGGGGACACGTTATGTTCCTTCTTTACGAAGTGATTACTGGCCGCAAGCCAAATGAAAAATTTATGGAGTATGCGCAATATGCAGGCATGATCTTATTGCTTTCTCTTTTGCTGTATGCAAATGGAAACGATGTGATGAGACTTTTTAATAAGTAACTAAATTTACTATGTTGTCCGTGAAAAAAAATAGCTGGTTTTTCAAATCGATTTTTTCGATCGTCTTATCGCTAATTGCATTTGTTTCCTTTGCTCAAAGCACAACGTATTCACCCGAGGAGAAAAAAGCTCCCTTGCCTCAAACCAATGCCCAACTCGAGCAGGCGCATAAAGTACTGGTTATCCCATTCGAACCCAGACTGTATATGTCCGAAATTGACATGTATGTAAACAAAGAGAGCAAACTCAACCAGGCCCAGATTCGTCATGCATTCCGTTCCGGACTTGATTATAGCATTGTTGCAGAATTTAAAAAGAAATATAAAGTGATTTCTTTAATGAATGATTCTGCAGCTTATGTCCGTGAACAAGGCTATGTATATCAATCCATTGGTTATAAATACGACCTTATTCCTTCTCCCGAAAATAAAAAAGATAATACTCCCGAGAAACCCAAAATTCAGAATGGCCAGTTAACTGTAACTACCAACGACAAGAAAAAATTCATGAATACGCAGATCACAAATCCAAATCTGCTTTCCACGTTGAATAAAAAATACGGTGCTGACATTTTTATTTTTATCAATCAGCTGGACCTGAAAACAGATGTTGACAATTCAGGAAAAGCTGCAGCCGGAAATTATGAACGTACAGCAAGCGTCCACTACTCCATTTTTGATCTGAAAGGAAATTTAATTACTTCCGGTTTGGCATCCCGGAATTTTCCGAATAATGTAAACGATCCGAAAAAAATCGTAAACACCTATTTTTCTGCTATTGCACAAACAATAGCTGAAAGTTATACTGCTACAACTTCTCCCAAAACTGAAAAAGATCACGGTGTGCTTGAATTCGCTTCACCTAAAGAGGAGAAGAAATAGTTTCACGCCACTCCGCACGCGCTTTATCAAACTCTTTTATTATCGCTGTTCGCTGCTGGATCAGATCTGCAACCAGAGCGCTGCGGGTATAAAATAAATTGATCAGTTTCCAGCCAGAACGGATCTCTGCGACTTTGTGCCAATAGTAATAGGCTGCAAACCCCGACACAGGCAGTGTAAACGCATATATAAGTGTAATAACCGCATCCTCACTGAATTTCCAGATCATCATAATCTGCAACGTATAAAATAATGCAAATGTAAAAATGCCAAATGCCATAGCCATCGGGCCTTCGTATTCTTTATCGGGTGCAATTTTTTTGGCAAGCTGTGAGGGAATTTCAAACGGCAAAAAATTGTTGATCAATCCATATACATAAACCGGAAACCCAAATACAATAAAAAAAAATGATTTCAGATTATTCAAAGCCAGTGAACGAGAGGGCTCTTTGGAGTTTAGCTGCTTATCACTTAACCCTATCCGTTCAAGATTCCGGAAGTAACTACTCACCATAGCGCTTACATGCTCAACGCGTGAAGGATCCGAATTTTTGAAATACGTTACTGTATCTACAATATTTTTTGTGATCACAAAGTCATCATGCTGTTTTTCAGGCACCAGCTCTTTCGCAAGTTTTGGCTTATAAACCTCTTCTATTCTATGAACGAGCTCATCTGTTTTTTCATCTTCAATATCTATAATTAGCTTTTCCATCCGCTCGCGAATCTTATCCGTAAGTGAATGCGCTGTTTTAAATGTATCATTCGAATATTCTACTTTATACTGACTAACATCAATCGGCTCTTCAATATTCAAAAACAGATCCCGATTGAATTTATGAGGCTCCTGGTAATTAAGTCCCACACATAAAACATTCACGTTCAGTTTAAAATCATTCCGTGCTTCTGCCCCTAATGCAATCCGTGCTGCACCTGTTTTAATTTCCTTTAGTTTACGTTCTGTAAGACTCACTCCTTCGGGAAAGATCATAATCACTCCACCTTTTTCCAGGTGTTCGTAACACTTAATGAATGTGTCTTCATTCGCACCTGCCTTTGGAGGTCCGTCCTGCTGACGGTGTACTGGGATCATGTTCAACGCACTGAGAAGCGACGCTGCAATTTTCGATTTGAATAAGGCTCCTTTTGAAAGAAAATAAATCGGACGTTTGATCTGTGCCGCAATAACAATCGGATCCATGAATGTGCTGGGATGGTTTGCACAAATGATCATTGGTCCGCTGGAAGGGATCAGGGATTTATTTCTCACTTCTATTTTCCGAAAGAAAACTCTTGTGGTGATTTGAATTAATACTTTCAGAAAACGGTATAGCATGATAAATATTAAAAAGAGGATTTACTTGATCAAAGCCAACATCTTTGAACTATCCCCGAAACCCGATTTCAATTTACTAAAACGCTTACTGATTTTATCATTTTCCAATTTTCCTATACTACCTTCATGTGTATAAGGAACACCTTTCGGGCGGGTGAATTTTCCTTTGGCAATTGTTTCACCAACCAGCTTATAAGCATCACGGAACGGAACACCCTCCATCACTAATTGGTTAACCGCCTCTACGCTATACAAATTATCGTATTTTTTATCACTGAGAATATCCTCTTTAATAGAAATATTATCCAGCATTAAAATGGTCATTGCAATACATTCCTGCAAAGATTCAATTGCAGGAAAAATAATTTCTTTGGTTAACTGCAGATCACGATGGTAGCCGGATGGAAGATTATTTATAAGCAAAGTCAGTTCATTCGGAATAGACTGAATCCTGTTACAACGCGCGCGGATCAGTTCAAATACATCCGGATTTTTTTTGTGCGGCATAATGCTGGAGCCTGTTGTGAGTTCATCCGGAAATTTTACAAACCCAAATTCCTGGTTCATGTACAAACAAACATCGTAGGCCAGTTTACTAAGCGTAGCTGCTATATTTGACATTCCCTGGGCTACAATTTTTTCGGATTTTCCACGGGTCAGTTGCGCATACACTGAATTGTGATTGAGTGTTTCAAAGCCCAGCAAATCCGCCGTCATAGTCCTGTTCAATGGAAATGAAGAGCCATATCCCGCAGCCGAGCCAAGCGGGTTTTTATTAACCACATTGTATGCTGCCAAAAGAGTCTCCAGATCATCCGTTAAACTTTCTGCATATGCTCCAAACCACAAACCAAATGATGATGGCATCGCCACCTGGAAATGCGTATAGCCAGGTAACAAATGCTTTTTGTATTTTTCACTTTGTCTGATTAACAGTTTAAAGAGTTCTTCAACATCCCCTACCACTTCTCTTGTTTTCTCCCGGAGAAATAATTTTATATCCACTAATACCTGGTCATTTCTGGAACGACCTACGTGAATTTTTTTTCCTGTCTCACCCAACGATTTGGTTAGCATAAACTCTACTTGGGAATGCACATCTTCTACTCCAGCTTCAATTATAAACTTCCCGGCCTTAATTTGTTTATGTATTTTTTTTAATTCAGCCTCCAGGTTCTTCAATTCTGATTTCGTCAAAAGACCTATGGAAGCAATCATCCGCGCATGCGCAATATTTCCCAATACATCGTATTCTGCCAGCTGAATATCAAAAGCAGGATCATTCCCGACTGTAAATTTTTCAATCTGCCCGTTTGTCTTGTATCCTTTTTGCCAGAGTTTCATTTTCTTATAGAATTATTTTCTGCAACAGTTTTTGGTAAGTCTCAATCCCGGTTTTAATCTCGCTTAAACAAATATACTCATCGGCAGTATGCGAACGTGCACTATCGCCAGGCCCAATTTTAACAGATGGCACATTTATCAGCGCCTGATCCGACAATGTAGGTGATCCATATGTTTTAATACCGAGTTCTGTTGCGGCTTTTACTATTATATGATCAGTTGCTATTGCTGATGGGTTTAATCGTGTCGAACGTGCATTTATTTCTGAAGCAATATGCTTCTTTATGATTTCAAGTGTTTCCTCGTTTGAATAAACATCAGTAGTTCGCACATCAACAGTGAACAAACATTCTGCGGGAACAACATTGTGTTGCTTACCCGCATTAATAATTGTTACACTCATTTTTACAGGACCCAGCGTTGGCGATACCTTAGGAAACTGAAACGTCCGGAACCATTCAATATCTTTTAGGGCTTTGTAAATCGCATTTTCTCCTTCGTTACGCGCAGCGTGCCCTGCAACTCCCTTTGCAACACAATCCAAAACCATTAATCCTTTTTCCGCAATAGCCATCTGCATTTGTGTAGGTTCTCCGACTATTGCAAAATCAATTTTGTGCAACTCAGGCAACACGCTTTCAATCCCATTTTTACCTGATATTTCTTCTTCTGCCGTCGCCGCCAAAACAAGATTATATTTCAAATTCTCTTTATTGTAAAAAAAAAGGAATGTCGCGATCAGTGCTACCAGCGGTCCTCCTGCATCATTACTTCCTAATCCGAATAATTTATCGCCCTCAACGCCTGATTGAAAAGGATCACGTGTATATCCTGCATTTGGCTTTACTGTATCATGATGTGAGTTAAGAAGAATAGTCGGTTTGCTATTATCAAAATGTTTATTGAAAGCCCACACGTTATTATTTTTGCGCTGACTCGCAATTACATGCCTGGAAAAAAAAGCCTCAATAACCACTGCAGTTCCTGCTTCCTCTTTACTGAAGGAAGGAGTGGAAATAAGTTGTTTAAGCAGGGCGACTGCATCATCAAACAATTGTTCTGTTTTTATTTCAGCTGATGCGGGTTCCAATAGGATTCGTATTGTTTACAAGTGAAGATAGATGAAATGCATTACATATATAAACCGAGTGTACTCCCTTATCAACTGTCTGGAAAGAATTATCCAGCTTGGGAATCATACCTTCAAAAATTTGTTTCCTGCCTTTCATGTCTTCGTAAGTCTCTCTTTTTAGTTCACGGATAAAAGAGCTGTCGTCATTCACATCCCGCAATACGCCATTTTTTTCAAAACAGTAAAATAAATTTGTTTCATATTTTTTCGACATGGCGATAGCAAGTGTTGCCGCAATTGTATCTGCATTTGTGTTTAATATATTTCCATTCCCGTCGTGTGTAATAGGACAAACTACAGGCATCACATCCTGATCCAACAAAGACGAAATCAGCGAAGTATTTACTGAACCATCTTCTATATCGCCTACAAAACCGTAATCAATTTCCTTGACTGGTCGCTTTGTCGCTTTGATCAGATTCCCATCAGCTCCACTGAAACCAATAGCATTACAGTTTTTTGATTGCAACGCTGCCACAATTTTTTTATTGATCAAACCAGCATAAATCATCGTGACCAGGTCGATTGTCTCCGCATCTGTTATACGTCTTCCTTCAACCATTTTCGTTTCAATGCCAAGCTTCTTTCCTATCTCTGTCGCGATTTTACCTCCACCGTGTACCAGGATTTTTTTGCCTTTAAGAGCGGCAAAGTCACTGAGGAAACGATCCAGTGCTTTTGGTGCATCAATTACGTTTCCTCCAATTTTTATAATATTTAATTTGTCTTTCATAACTATTTTTTTGATTCCAACATTCTTTTCAAAACAGTTTGTGCCGCAAACACCCGGTTGGTAGCTTGTTGCAGGATAAGTGAATTTGTTCCATCCATTACTTCGTGAGATAATTCCAATCCTCTTCTTACGGGCAGGCAATGCATCACCTTTGCATCATTTGTTTGCGCCAGCTTTTCATTGGTGATCATCCAGCCATTTCCGTTTGAAAGTATTTTCCCATAGTCGGCATAGGAAGACCAGTTCTTCACATAAATAAAGTCCGCTCCTTTTAATGCTTCGTCCTGGTTATAAATAATTTTCGAATTTCCGGTAAATCTCTTGTCGAGTTCATATCCCTTTGGATGTGTAATCACGAAATCAACATCTGCTTTGCACATCCATTCACTGAATGAATTAGAAACGGCTTGCGGAAGAGGCTTGATATGCGGTGCCCAGGTCAGTACAACTTTCGGACGATTGTTTTTTTTATTTTCTTCGATCGTAATCAGATCTGCAAAACTCTGCAAAGGATGAAGGGTAGCACTTTCCAGGCTTACTACCGGAACCCTGACATATTTAATAAACTTGTTTACTATTTCTTCGTTATAATCTTCTTCCTTATTTTTTAAACCCGGGAATGAACGCAAACCGACAATATCACAATACGTGCCAATCACCGCAGCTGCATCTTTTATATGTTCAACCGTTGTTCCATTCATAATCACTCCATCCTGCATTTCCAAAGCCCAGCCATCCTTGTCGACATTCATTACCATCACATTCATTCCCAAATTCATCGCTGCTTTTTGCGTGCTCAGGCGTGTGCGCAGACTAGGATTCAAAAACAACAACCCCAATGTTTTATTTTTACCCAGATGGGAAAATGCAAACGGATCCGCCTTTAATTGCAAAGCCTCATTTACAAAAGCTTTCACATCGGATACATCGTTTACTGAAATGAATTTATTCATGCGCTTACCGTGCTTTGAGCCAAAACATTTTTAAACGCTTCGTTGAATGTATCTATATCGGCCTGTTTTACATTTAACGCAGGAAGCAACCGGATTACATTTTTATTGGAGGCAGAACCTGTGAATATGTTGTAATCAGATAATAGTTTTTTACGAATTTCCGCACATGTAATTTCCAACTCAACACCAATCATTAACCCAAAGCCTCTTACCTCTTTCACACCCTTTATTTTTTTAAGATCTGCCATCCATTTATTTCCCACAGTATTGGCATGTTCGATCAGTTTTTCTTCTTTGATCACATCCAGCACCGCAATTGCTGCTGCACAAGCCAGGTAATTTCCTCCGAAAGTCGTTCCCAACATACTATGCTTTGCTTTTATTTCAGGAGAGATCAGAACCCCGGCAACAGGAAATCCATTGCCCATACCTTTTGCAGTTGTGATCAGATCAGGTTTTACACCTGCATATTGATGTGCAAAAAATTTACCCGAACGTCCGTAACCGGATTGGACCTCATCTAAAATAAACAGTGCACCATGCTGTTTGCATATAGCTTCTATCTTCCTTAAAAAAGAAGCTGTTGGAATGTTTACTCCCCCTACTCCTTGTATTCCTTCAACAATAACGGCGCACACATCGTTATTCATTGCTTGCTCAAATGCCTGTTCATCATTGAAAGGAAGAAACAGGATATTTTCTGTTTCATTTACGGGTGCGACAATACTCTTATCATCTGTAGCTGCTACAGCCATAGAGGTGCGACCATGAAATGATTTAGTAAACGTGATTACTTTCTTTCTTCCGGTATGAAATGACGCAACTTTTAATGCGTTTTCATTTGCTTCAGCACCTGAATTACACAGGAATAACTGATAATCGTTGTAGCCACTTAATTCACCAAGCTTCTCAGCCAGTTCTTTTTGCTGTGGAATTTTTATTGAATTGGAATAAAACCCAATCTGTTCCAATTGCTTCTCAATTTTTTTTATATAATAAGGATGACTATGACCAATAGAAATCACTGCATGGCCTCCATACAAATCCAGATATTCCTTGCCTTTATTATCCCACAGCGTGGAGCCTTGCGCCTTTACAATTTCAATATCAAATAATGGATATACGTCGAATAGATTCATGTTTACTATTTTTTCCGGTAGTGAAAGGTTTAAAACCCAATCCCTTTTAAATTCAATCCTGCTCCTTCATCCAAACCAAACATCAGGTTCATGTTCTGAACCGCTTGTCCGGATGCACCCTTCAATAAATTATCAATAATACTCGTGATCAATAGCTGATCGCCATGCTTTGCAATATGTAAAAAACATTTGTTCGTATTTACAACTTGTTTTAAATCGATTTTATTTGCACTCACATGTGTAAACGGACAATCTTTATAAAATGTCTTATACAAATCAATGGCTTGTTTTTCTGTTCCTTTAAATGTAGTATACACAGATGCCAGAATTCCTCTTGTGTAATTCCCCCGATAAGGAATAAAATGAATGTTCTTTTTAAACGTCCACTGTAATTGCAAAACAGTATGTCCTATTTCATTCAGATGCTGATGCTCGAATGCTTTGTAAGTTGAAATATTGCTGTATCTCCACGTAAAATGCGTTTCGGGCTTCAACGCCTGCCCTGCGCCGGTACTGCCCGTTATAGCAGAAACGTGGACGTCGTCTTTCAATAATTTTTTATCCGCCAAAGGCAATAATGCAAGTTGAATGGAAGTCGCAAAACATCCGGGATTTGCAATGTTCTCCGCTTTTGCAATTAACTCTTTGTTGATTTCAGGTAAACCATAAACAAAGTTTCTCTTTTGCTTTTTGAAAATATTATTTACTCTGAAATCCTGACTCAGATCAATGATTCGGATTTTTTTATCGATTGAATTTGCTTCAAGAAATTTCAATGAATCACCGTGACCTAAACACAAAAAAAGCACATCTATATTTTGATCAATTATTGAAGAGAATTTTAAA